>Ga0209318_1000103_pt1 | contig 101465 bp, 129 predicted proteins | sample RifGroE1_FD_183999 | JGI IMG/M metagenome (GOLD analysis project Ga0209318, IMG submission 183999) | Groundwater microbial communities from Rifle, Colorado, USA - Groundwater E1 (SPAdes) (version 2) | ecosystem: Environmental > Aquatic > Deep subsurface > Groundwater | place: Rifle, Colorado...
TGGTCTAGCATTAAGTTTCTTTTCGTCAAAAGCTAGACCATTGTGTGCAACTACTATGTCGGCTTCATTAATTAAATTCCATATTGAAGCAGTAATTCTTTTATCATCTTCTGCCAACGCTTCAGCACCAGTTAATCTATCAGACATAACGTCTGGCGAAAATAAAAATTTTGCACTCCACGAAAGCATGAACCATTCTGATATGGTTTGATCTAAATAAATATTTTGTTTCCATCTAGACCAGATATACGCACGAAGTGGGCTCGTTTCGATATCAAATATTAATATCTTGGGCAATCTTGGACTTGTAACCTTATTTATATAGCCATAAGCAATTGTTTTCCTGGCTATTTTCTTTGCAGTCACTACATCTTCTGCTGTTGCTGATAGGTACTTAGCTAGCTTGTTTCGACCCATATCAAGCATATACCGCCTATTTAAGAACTCTTCAACCAACCTTTGCACCTCTCTGTTATCTTCCATAAATCATTTAATATTAATTAATAATAAATATATGTTACAAAAGTAATCAATATTATTGATTATACAACATCTTACATCCCTTTTTAAAATTATCAATAGCCCACAATGGCTGTAGATTTGTATAATGACATAATTTCATTAATTCTTCTTCACTATTTGCTGATGATAGTGGTATTATATGATCAATGTGCCACTTGCCATGATTTTCCCAATTCATTCCATCTGTAAATAGAGACCCAATATGATTAAGTGCGGTTTCATAATCGCATCCAAGCATTTCTTTTGTTTTATTATTTTTATTCCATTTACTATGTTTAAATGCATCTATAGTTCTAATTCTTAAATTAACGGATAATTTAAATAATGGATCTAACTTTCTTCTAGTCCTAAAATATTTTCTCCTTTGAACCCTGATCATTTCAGAATTTTCCGACTTATATTCTTTAATTCTATCTGAATTGATTTTGTTGTACTTTCTAGATTTTTCATTTAACATTTCTTTATTCAATTTACGATATTCTTTAAAATATGCCGAGAGCTTATCTTTATTTAATTTCGCATATTCTTTTGCATATTGCAATCTTTCTGCTTTATTTTTTAAATAATCGATTTTAGATCTATTATTAATTTTTTCTCTATTGTTGTTACAATAAATCTTAGACTTTTCAGATAAAATTAATTTATTCTTCTCTCTATATATCCTATTGTTCTCAGCTATTCTATTTTTATTTTTTAAACAATATTCCTTATACTTAATCTTATCAATTTCTTTTTCCTCTTCTGTCTTGTTTCTATTTATAATAGAATGTTTTTGATTATAAACATTTGTACATGTTCTACATTGATAAGCCAACCCGTCTTTTGTTGACTTTCTTTTATTAAAATCAGAAACACTTTTGACCTCTCCACACTTTGAGCATTTTTTAACATCACTCATTTTTGTATTTTAATATTCTCTACAAAAATAAGCATTATATTTCAATAAAAAAAGGGATGATACCAAAATGATACCATCCCTGAAATAATTATTGTATATGAGAGAGTAAGGTTAGATTATACCCCAGAAGCTCCTGGTTCCCAATCTGTGTTAGCGTCAACGTAAGTCAACTGTTCTCCATCACTAACTCCAGTAAGATCGACATCGCTAAGATCTCCAAGAGCAATTGCTGGCAAGTCTCCAAGTACTAATGAGTGGCTATACAGTTCGTATAATGCATTATAAACACTTGTTGCTACACCACTAGTTGAACATGCAATCTGCAGTACTTTCTGAGATGGATGTCCAGATACGGTATTAACATCTTCGACAGCCTGAGAAAATTCTACATTAACAATATAGTAGTTTGTGCTTGTAACTGAGTTATATACAGCGTCAAAGTTATTTGGATAACCCATGCCACGATAGAAATCTCCAGTATGACCTTTAGTGAAGTTCTCCAACCTGCGGATATTTTTACCTTCTCCTGGGCTAGATACGCGACCAACATTAGTTACGGTTATTGCAGATTGTTGATCAAAAGATGTTCCATCAAGAACATTAATCCCAACTTTAAAGTTGATATCATAACCCTGAAGTTTCATGTCAGTCATAGACTGTTCTTTGGCTATAATATAAATTTTAGGAGTTGCACCATCAAGTTTAATGAAATCAAACCAAGGATTGCCATTCAAATACTCTGCAGTTGTAGCAGTTATCTCTGTTGACCAATCTGTTTTAGGTGTTCCTGCGATGAGAACAAATGTTGCGGCAGTTTTATCTAAAACAGTATAAGCTGCGCCATTAGCGATAACCCAAATAATGTCTCCATTAGTTAGAGATGCTTTACCTGCAATAACAGCGGCCTCAGTTGTCCACACACTAGCATAACCAGTTTTGAAGTTTACATACTTAGATGAAGCTCCTTCGGCTTTACTGAATTCAAAACTTAAAGATTTAATTAACCCTTCAGTTACAGTGTCTACTGTATCTCCGGTGACAAACGTATGAAAGAATGGAGCCGGATATTCATCATAAACAGATTGACTTCCGTAATTCTGAACACGAACCAACCCTTCGTAAACATCACCTGCAGCTAAACCAGAGACAGACACATCAAATGACGCATATGCTGGGACAACTGTTACTGGATCTGATTTGGTTACGGATTTAATTTGACCAGCTTTAAGCGTGTCAGATGAGCGAAGGCGACCGTTAGCTTCCTTCCACAATACATATGCGTCTTCCCCGTAGGCAGCAGCAGCAGTACCATCTTTTTTCAAAACAGCAACTTCACTAGCAGACGCAGATGCAATAAATGTTGCAGCAGTTGTTTCGCTGGCGTAGCCTGTTGCGATAAACAAGTCCCTCACGGGAGTACTAAATGTTGACATAATTCTAGAGTTTAAAAATTAAACTTAATTGTTTCTATTATTTAATTGGATATTATTTCCTAATGTATTTTCTTTGTAAGCCATTGTGGCTAATTCTACAGCTCTTTTTAATATTAATCTATGAGCCTCGCTGTTGAGAGCGCAATTTGTTGTTGTATTAATTCCATTTATTGAAAGGCCATATCCAGGAAATTCAGTATCAAAGTCTGATAAAATTATTGGAGTTGGCTCTACAAGATACCTGTATGTATAAGATGTCGGCGTGACTGTTGTTATAATTTCAACAACTTTATCAGTCGTCTCAGTATTTTTGACATCAATCCTCCAAGCCTTCTTACTGTTGGGTTCTTTAAATGGATTACCCTCATTCATACTATACTGATCAAGTGCAGTTGGCACTATATATAGTCTCGACGTAGCAGTATTAATCCTTTCATAAGTTATATACCAAACATCGTCCTCGATCTTAAAAAACCTCGAATTACTTGATATTTTAATGTCAGATAAAGAAGAATTTAGCACTGAATTATATTGAGATACTTGTGGAATAGAGAGCTCGTCTAAACGTCTCCTAATCATCTCAGATGACTCGAACGATGTCTTGCTCTTTTTATCTGAATATGCCTCTTTAATAATCTCCTCCTGAGCTTGAGTTAAAAATAAACTCTTCTCATATGAGTTAATCTCTGGAGCACTATTACTTAGAGCATTATTATATAGTAAATCAAATTCAGCGCTAAAATCTGTTGTTGTCATAATTAGTCTTTCGCAATTTTAATTCTTGCTTCTAACTCTAGGCGTAAGTCCTGATTCATTGGACTAGCTAGATATTCAGCAGCAGTCTGTTCATTTGCTTTACCTTCATTACATAATTTTCTTCCAGTCTTAACATCGGTGTATTCACCAGACTTTTCTGTAATTATTCCAAGTTCAAATGCGGTGTTGATAATAACCTTTTCATCTAACAGTGGATCTTGAAGTAATAAATTAAACTTAGCGTGTTTCTTTCCAAGTATGTCTAAGAATTTTGTTTGTGCATCAACAAGACTGGTTTCTCTACTAATTATCCTACCCTCAATATTTCTGTAAAGATAAGCTAAGATATCCCTACTATTCTGCACCCTACCAAAATTGATGTAAGCTTTCTGTTGTCCATCAAGTTGAGTCTTCTTAGAAGTAACTTCGTCATCAGAATTATAAATACACCACTGATAAGTTGCTCTCTTTGTTAAGTCTGCTGGATTAGTACATATCTTCGCAGTGTAGTGATGAAGAGCTTTATATTGCAGCATTTGCATTGGGTCTGAAAGATCGAGAGTCATATCTTCTTTTGTTAAAGATATCCCGAAGTTTTCCCAATATTCTTTATTTGATGATGATATGTCTTCTCCTAACATTTTAGAGAAAGCCACTGATTCATCTTTAGTTAAAAAATCTTTTACCGTACCAGTACTATTCATGGGTGGGCCAAATCTAGTGTAAGTACCCTGCATTTTACCACCCTCTAAAACGTGTCCAGGTTGGTTATTAAATCCTCCTTTTCGTCCAACAAATTTAACAGTAACTTTTTTGTTCTGTAAATAATCTTTTTCTTCCATAAAAAAAATTTAAAATTAAAACTAAGTTGCCGGAGAGAATTGTATCTCCCCAGCAGCAAAGTTAGTAATTTTTATTAAGATGCCAAATCGTATGGCAAAATAGTTATAGTACGAGACGGATCGCGAACAATACAACCAAGAATAGCTTTCTTGTGAACTACTGCAGCATCCTCGTCTGTAGAAGCATACTGAATGTTTTCAGCTCCTGTGAATGGATTTGCAAATGGCCCTGATTGGTATCCACGGAAGTCCCCTTCGTATCCACGAATCTTAACGATCTGAATATTTGGAGCACCCATACCACCATCAAGTTTACCTGCGTAGAAGATATCGTAACGATAAGACTCAGCTACACCCTTTGAAGGATCACCATCTTTGTATTGTTTGTTACGAACTTTATCATCATACATTGGATCAACTTCAACTTTAATAACTACGCCATTAGGTGCTTTATATTCTGTGAATTGATATCCAAAGCTGAGAGCGTTATCGTGCAACGGACTCTGAGTTTTAGTGATGATAGCTGGGTTATTGGCATTACCACCAAGATAACCAAACGAATGCCATCCAGAAGCAATCTCCTGACAAGCTTTATTGAACTGAGCAGCTCCACGTTCACCAGTCTTCAAAATGAAAGTACGGTTGTCCATACCTAATTTTGATTCTGACAATTGATACAGAGCGTCTTCAATAACTTTTAGTTTGAATGTAGAGTAGTAGTGAGTATATGAAACTTCCATTTGCTCACGAATACCGGCACCCTGTTTGATTACGTTTCCAGACTTACCAACATTCTGATATTGACCCCATTCGTCACGGTTGCTTTTGGCAAACATCAACAGACGATTTTTGTCAGCAGAAAATTCGGCTTCTAATTGATAATCCACATAGTGCATCCACATTGGGAATAGTTTCGGTGCGCCACCATTAACTGGGGCTACTGGAATCGGAGTAACAACCTTACGTTTAAGCATCGAACCATAGACTTTATGCTGAATACGAAGATGTGAGAACTCATTACGCATAGCCAATGGAGATGCAAAATGCAAATCACCAACCTTACGAGATCCTTCAGATTCTACTGGAGAGAATTCTTTAGAGAAACGTTTACCAGACACCAACTCTTCACCAGGCATTCCATTAGGATTCACACCCATCAGTTCGACTGTGTAAACAGCATTGGTTCCTTCAAACCCAGGTTCACCTAAAATACGCAATGGGTAAACTTCGTTTTTTTCACCGACAATTACGTCGCCATCTGAAAACCAGTTTTCTCCAAATACTAATTTAAAACTTGAACCAGCAGCGCCTACATTAAATGTAGCAGCGGTTACAGTACTAGCACCAACGCGAGCCTCAACAAGCTGTAGGTTGCGAGCAGATGATCCAATAAGTTCCCATGTGAATTCATCGTCTGACTCCAATACTAATGTTGGAAATTGAGATAATGTTTCTTCAAGAGATTTCCCACGATTGTAGGCCAACAGTTGAACCATATTGCCACCAATTTTTTGTGGCTGACGCTGAAATATTGCACCAAGGTGATTCTCTGCTGAGATCAACCCCTTGAAATATTTGGCGTCGTACATCTGAAATTTTTGTAGTTTCATATATTGAGCAAATTAATTTTATATAAATTGTATATCATCCATGTTCCATGTAGTACTTTCATCTTCATCACCGAATCCAACGGAGCCACCAGAATCTTTATGCCTCATGGCATTCTCCAAGTCTTTGAATGCATTATTCTTGGCTTTTTTATTTTCCAAAACGTCCATCTTTTTCATCCCATCAGTAACTGTAAGTATATAAGCTAACTTAAACCTTCCATCAATTGGATTGTCGTATAGATATTTTGAGATTATATCCAGAGGTCGTTTATCTTCAGTAAAAGCTACTGGCTGTGTTAATCCTTTGACAATATTGTTTTTTAATGTTTGTGGAATTTGCATCCCTGGAATTAACTCTTTTGTTTCTTTAACAATTTTATTAAGTCTATCGATAGCATCTTTATCGGCTTTTTCTTGAGCTTTCTTTGCTGCTATTCTATTCTGCTTATCTGCCTCAAACTGTTTCTTCTCAACTGTCTGAAGCTCTGCTAATGCCTCTGTGGCTTCACTAACATCTTCTCCTGCATCAAAAATCTTATCAACAAGCTTCTTGGCCCTAGCCTCGACAATGCCTTTTACAATAAAATTGTTTGTTATAATTGTTCGACGAAGATCTTCTCCATCAGCAGACTCCTCTGTTAGTGCATCTTCTGTAATCGAATTGTATGCCTCGATATTCCTTTGATGAGCAGCTATCTCTTCGTGTGGAATTCCAGCTCTAAGAGCCTCTAGATATTCTTTTTGTGTATCGTCTAGATCCGCAAATTCCCTTGCTTTAATACTCTCTTCTAAAACACTAAAAAAATCTTCCTGAGATTTTATATCCTTGTCTTCAACGTCTTCTAAAATACCCCCCTCTTTAAGAGCTTGAACTAAGGAAGAAAAAAACTTTGGACTGAGAGTAGAAGAATTCAAATCAGTATCTTTATCTGTCTTATCGCTCTTTCTAGAGGGGAGCAATACTTCTAGTTCATCTGAATCTTCAGCATCATCATCTTTATTGTCGTCGTCATCTTCGACCTCTAATTGGTCATTTTTAGGCGATTTAACAGACTTTTGTTTATCGTCTGCGCTATCGTCCACTATGTGGTCTTTCCCATCGTCTAACAGCGAATTTTCATCATACTCTAAAAAGTCTTCATCAGAGAATTCATCTGCATTAAAAATTTCCATTTTCATAATTCTTCTACAAATTTATAACATTATAATTAATAAAAAATATATCATATACATTTTTGACATGAGTCAAGAGCTTCTATATGGCTATATTATTATTCTGCGTATTTATTATTAATCTCTTCCTGACTAACAACATTGACTTTAGAGTTTAGAACATTTATCCAATAAAAATACTCATTGAACGCATTTTGATTTTCTTCGATTAGTTTGTTTATCTGCTTTACAACAAATTCTTTTGATACAGCACATAATTCAACTTCTTTCTCTTCAATTAATTTTTCTTCTTTAGCTTTCATAAAAATTTAATTTTAATAATTATTTAAATAAAAAATATCCACCCACTAGTCCTGCTCCAACATGAATATACCATTTGTTCCAGATGTACGACTTTTTCTTAATCGTTATTGCATTGGCGGTTGTAAATGTTGCATCCTTATCTGTTAGAGCTAGAGATATTGTTTTGTTTGTTTCTCCTATAACTTTAAAATCTACTGTGTATTTATATTTAAAATCAAGTTTGTTTAATACTACTTCTGGGTATAATGCTAAATATCCGTTTGACCATGTGCCAACCTGAGCTGTTATAGTGTCAGTCTTTGTTGTTTTAATAGTATCGTGAAGTATAACTGAACCCGAACCAATAGCCTCAAGTCTTGCGTTTAATGCAAAATTTATTTTACTTAACTTAACATTTCTATCTTTAAGCTCCTGTTTTTCAAATCCTGCTAGCTCAAGAGCTTTCTTGGCGTTACTAGACTCGATCTCTACAGCCTGAATTTTAGCGGTCAGTAAGCCACTTTTAGACTTATATATAGAAGTAGAATCTTTATACACACTAAGCTCAACTGATTTTAATTGATAATCATTTTTTAATTTATTGTTCTCAATCTTTAATAACAACAAAAATACTGCTATTATAATTGACGCTAAAATAAAGATAGCTAACTTATAATTTGTTTTAAGCCATTTTATGGCTATTTTAATATTACTCATAATTATTTTACTAATGATTTTATGATGTTACTTAGCCTAACTGCCCTATCGCCAACTTGCCTAGCCCACTTGCTATTAAGCATTTCAATAGAAGCCTCGCTCCACTTGAAGTTTTTTAATAAATCTAATGTAACTTTGAACCTAAGAAGCCTACCCATGCCAAGATTAAAACACATATTAGATATTACCAGAAGGACTTCATCTGGTACATTCTTCACCCATGGTAGTTTTTTATTTATATCTGCCATAACCTTAGATATATCGTTATCCAGTAGATACATTGCATCCTCCTTGCTTATTCCAATAGTTCTTATATGAGATATAATCTGATCTTTACTACCCTTAAGTTTTAAGAAAAATAATTCTGAATCTGTAAACCAATTATCTCTAATATTTCTACCGACACCAATCGTTTCTATACCTTCGGTATCTTTGTATAGTTTCAACTTAAGACCCTCATCAATTATTAATTGTTTTTTAAGTTTTTCTCTATCCATAGTACATAAATTTATTGATATATATTAACCCTAAACTAATTTATTTATTGTTTTATGTGTTTTTATTATGGATAACATTGAGTTATAGAATCAATCACCCCACTAACTACATGAACAATTTTTAAAACAGATACAGTAGGATTAGGAAAATAAATAAAATAACCACTATCTGTTACAATATTACATGGAGAAGTATAATTATATAACTGTTCTCCTACCGTAACTGATTCAGCTCTATATATGACTCCAAACATAGATTTATTTCCCCCTAAACCCGCTCCACAACTAATATTAGTGTATTCATCACACGCCTGACTGGCTAATGCTAAAGATCCATAAAAATCATAAATACCACAAGAACTGTTCATGGAATTGTAAAAAATAAAATAATCTTTATCGCAATTATTATCTAGCAAAGTGGTAAACTCAATTTGGTTACCATATTCAGTTCCACAGGAATTAACCGCAAAAGCTCTTGCATAGTATTTTGTTCCTTCAGTTAAAGATGCTGCATTGACCTGATATGAACCTGTTCCACTTCCGTTAGTCAAGTAATCGTTGGCAGTAGTTGGATTTGTAGAAGTGCTCCAACAAACTCCACGAGAAGTCACGGAATGACCATTTTCTGATATTAAATTACCGGATAATGTGGCAGATGTCCCGCCTATATTTGTAGCACTCGCAGTTGTAACCGTTGCAGTACATAGAGTTGTAAAAGTTATATCATTACTATATGAAGTTCCAAAACTATTAGAAGCAAATGCCCTGACATGATACATTGTATTTGAACTTAAACCAGAAGCATAACAACTAAACGTACTGATACCTGAACCACATGATACTACATTATCCTCAATGTCGGGATTTACTGATGTTCCCCAACAAAAACCTCTCACAGTAACAGATGAACTACCAATTGATGTAACTTCACCTGTACAGTACGCCTGAGTATGTTGTATATCAGTTGTTGAAATATAAACTACAGATGGTGGATCAGAACCACCTAAGGCATCAGTTGTAAAGCTTACATCACTACCATATCCAGTTCTAATGGTATTAACTGCATATGCTCTTAAATGATAAGTTGTGCTTGGACTTAATCCAGTTGCAGCCCCTACAAAAGAAGTGTAATTACCTGAAAATGCTTGATTAGAATTATCATTAATTGTAGGATTTACTGATGTATCCCAACATACTCCAAAGTCAGTGGGAGTTATTCCACCATCATCCGTAACTCCACCACCCCAATAAGCATATTCTGCCCCAATTTCAGTTTCGCTTGCTGCTGTTTGAACTGTTGGTGCATAAAAATTCGTACTTCCAGGGGTGTCATATGTCCACGAATCTCCATAATTTAAACCTACATTATTTATAACAAAAGTTCGAAAGTAATAATGATTGTTTGGAATTAAATAATTCACGTTAATTTGACCTTCAGTTTGTCCTAGTTGTAAGCTCGTCCAAGTATCTTGTGGATAAGTTGGGGTTGAATTATTGATACTATATAATACACCAACTAATCTATTTTTTGAAGCGGATTTTCCCCGTGTTGACGAAATATGAAATACATAAGTGGTAGAATCACTTGAAATTCCATAGTCACGTTGAACAGTTCCAAGTTTTCCTAAATCATAAGATCGAAACCATTGTTGTGAATAGCCTTGAATTGTCAAAACTAAAAATAAGAATATTAATATTTTTTTCATAATTACCAAGATATTCGTGGACAATCAAAATTACCATTAATATGTAGAATGCTTCCGTCATAAACGAATGAGAATGAATCAAATTTACTTGATCCGCTGCATAGCATGCCAGATGTATCGTAATCTATGTTTGGGCCAAGCTCTACATCATAATTGTAGAACTTCAAGCCATAAATTGTAGCGGGATTTGTTATAAATATTGTCCCTACCGTACCAGTGTTTACATTTAGCAACGTAATTACAGTATTGCCAGAAAGAGTGAGCGTGGCATACCTTCCGCTGTCAAGATTCCATGTTGTACTTGTCCCTGATAATGCTTGAATAGAGTCATTGTATAATGATGTGTTAATCGTCAAAGTATCCCCACCTTTATACCATGCTGAATTATTGGTGACATAAATACTATCTTTTTCAAGATTATTATTAAATTCACTCAAATTTATACTTGATTTTGAAACCCAATCAGGAGTGGTTGCAGTCCCATTCCCTTCATATAAATAACCGGCTGGGCCAAGCGCCCCTGATTTATGAGCATCTAATTTTAATTCAGTTCCATCTTTTTTATAGCCGGTTGAATTTACAGTTGAATGAAATGTAGCTGCTCCCGAACCTGCAAAAATTAGGGCATTTAATATTCCCAACCGTCTAATCGCAAGTTCGTTTGTGCTTGGATAATTACTGACAATACCCCACCCATCACCGGTATCGCTACCACCCTTCATGTTTAACTGAACATATCCAGAAGAACTATTAATTGCCTGAAAAGAGTTGTTACCCGTTAAAAATGTATTTTGTGCATTAAGTTTTGCATAATTACTATCAGAAAAACCTAACCCTGCAAGCGTATAATTAGGTACATTCAAAACATTGCTAATCAATGTTGCTGCACCTGAACTGCCTGTCGTTGTGAGCGATGAAATGCGGTTTGAATAGGCACTATTCCAGTTTGTAGCAGAAGCAATTCTATTATCAGCCAATGTGCCAGTCCATCCCAATGTAAAACTAGCTGAATTAAGCAATGCGGTAGCATGAGAACCACCTAAAGTCAAAGTAACATTTGTGTCATCAGTTTTTGTAATGGCATTACCAGTAATAGTTGCCGCAGGTATTTTTTCCCAAATAGTACCGTTATAACTTACATCATCTCCAACAGCAAACGTAATATTTCCACTGCCAAAATCAGTTGTTCCCGCAGTAGTAACACGATAATACCATCCAGCAGTTCCACTGCCATCTGCTAGCGTTGGTATATTTGTAGTTGCATTCCACGTTCCTTTGTATACTGCCCCAGTAGTTGCAGAGGCCGCATATAACGAACCATCAGAATGTGTTCTTACTGCATATCCCTCATTTGTAAATCCTGTTATTTTTAAGTCTTGAGTAGCTAACTCTCCATTTATCCAAGCATTAGCTGTTTGCGCACTAGTATTTTGATTTTGTATGTAATTATCGGGGCCACTATACCAACCAGACCACTGTCCATTTATATAGTGAAACCGAATTGAGTCTCCTTGCATTTGAACATATACAATACTATCTTTTTGCATAATATTGCCTTTCCAAATAAAATCAGTGACTGCTATAAGTTTTTTAGTAGCTTCAACAGTAGCATTTTTAGTTTGACCGTAAACTACAAATGACAAGACAGTTATAAATAGTGTAAATAATAATTTTTTCATATTTTAATTTGTTCTTTCTATAAAATGATAATCTATAATAACACCAGTTAACGTTTCTCCTGAATCAATGACAAGTGAAAAACCTGTAGTTGTTAACCAATTAGAATCTACAAAATGATATTCAACATCCATTCTATTAACATATCCTGCACCTTCAAATGGTTCTCCATAACGATAAACCTGTAATGTTGAAACAACTGGTATAGCATTAAATGATTGTAAAAAAGTTACAGATACATTTGCATTAGTAATTCCATCTATAATTCCAGCCTGAGGCCTAATTAGTGTTATTTGATTTTGAAGACTAGTTAAAATAGTAGTAATAGGTGTTTGTCCTCCGCCGTATGCTTCGTTATCATCGTAATAACACATTGCTTCGGTAGTCAATGCAGCCCAAGTTCCATCTGCTATTGGGGTATAAACTCCACCATCGTATCCTGTTATCCACGAACCGTCGCGATATTTGGTCTCGTTAAGATTATCGGCTAACCATTCCTGAGTTCCAATACAAATAGTACGGTATATTTTGCCGTCGTTGCCTGTGTATGTACCTGATTGACCATTTGTAAGGGTTGTGGATGTTTTTTTTGGTCTGATACTTAGCGCGCTTTTTGTATTATCAGAATTCGTATTTCCTAAATATGATATTCTTAGGGTGGTGTCGTTGTAAACCAATTGCGCAATATCGGCTGATATTCCATCAAATCTTAATGTTGATGTCCAAATGGAGTTAAAGTCAAGCATGTTTGTAAATGCACCAGTAGAATAAACCCTTGATCCAGCAGCCCTTCCATTAAATTTAGTTATATTATCAGCTCCTGTATTTGGACTATTAAAGAAAACAAATCCAGTTTCTTTTAATTTGCCTCCGGCTAAATTTGAGTATCCAAGTCCCGTTGAATCAAGATATAGCATCAGATCAGAAAAGTCTATTTTACTTGGTATAACCCATTCATCAGAACTTAATATCTTCCTTGCGTCGGTTGCAGCGTACCAATTATAAAGGGCTCCATATTCAACTGGAGAGCCATCTAAAATGTTATCGGTTGAGATATCGCCCAATTCATGCGTATGGCTTGTTGCTGTTAAAGCATTTTCAGTATTTGAATCAATTGTTGAAGGTAATCCTAATACAACTTCACCAGAAGCATCAATTTCAGCAAAGTCCATTCCATTTCCAGAGGTTATTGAGGATACAGTTCCACCACCAATAGCCTCAACCGTATAAAAACCCTTTATACCATCAGAATCTGTTCCATAATATCTCAATGCTCCTGGAGTGGCCTGATCATTTACTAATCTAAGTGACGACGACAAACCAGTCCCTTCGATTGAATCCGCCACTTCTACGTCCCAAACCCATGCAAGACCACCAAGATTTAAAGATACGGTATCCTCAACACCTACACCAAATTCATCTGTGATATGAAAGAGCGCAGCATCATGATCTCTTTCAACGCTAGTTAATCTATAATCGGTCGGAGATCCTACGGACGTTACGCTTTTTAATGTGTTCGTTGACACATCATAAAATAACCCATCACCAATATTTAACTTTGCAATTGACGCTGCAGCAGTTGTTGCTGACGTTCTTATATCAGAAGAAAAATCAGTTGTCCATTGGAGTTCACCATTACCAGGAGTTGACGGCGTCCACACTGGCGTTTCAATCCAACCAACGTATGGAATTTCTTTATTAACATCAATAAATATCTCATTGCCATTAGTATCAACAGTCGTTGCTATACCATCAATAAAAGTTCTTTGATTTAAAGAAAAACTATCTGCATCCTGATATGTTACAAATACGCCAGATCCAAGATCTGTTAGTGAAATATCATCAACATCAATATTAATATGAAGACCGTCTCCATCAGAAACTACAGTATTATGTAATCCATCATTTATAGATTTAAATCTAAGATCTGCACCAGACTTATCTTTCCATAGTCCAATACCAGTACCAACATTAGATGCAGTATTGGCCTCTCCGCCACCAGCACCAGTAACCTCAATAAGAACTTGATCAGATGTTTCAGTAATCTGTATTGTATCTGATATGAGTGGCTTAATCCATAATTTAGGATTTGCTGTAAGTGGATTTTGTATAGACCCTAATACACTCCCTGAGTATGTTGTCGAAGTAGATGGCGTTGTGTTTCCTGCAGTTGGATTTAAATCTAGATCAATATCGATAGTTTTATTGGTTCCATTATCTACAAGCAGAATTCTATCATCTATTGTGTCGATGTTTTTAAGCTGCAAATCTATTCCATCCTTTTGATAGAATAATCCAATTCCAGTTAACCCTATGTTTGTTATTGTATTATTTTGTCCAATTCCAGATGGGTCTGAATCAAGCTGATTCCACACAAAATTATCATCTGGATCTTTTGTGAACCCATAAATATGGCCATTACTATATCTTATAGCACCTTCTCCCGACCCAGTAAGATCCATCTCCCCAAGAACTATATCTCCATTGATTGATAAACGAGCGTTAACTTCATCCCATTGTAATGCAGATGAATGTGTGAATCCTCTATTACCATCATCAATATCTCCAGAAGATAATTGTATATACCCATATGTATCAACCGGTGATGCTAATGGAATAACATCTGAATTGAAAGCATTAGCTCCAAGCTGAAGAGTTATGTCTGGAACGCCATTCATATCAAAAGTCAACTTGTAATCATCAGACGTGGTGCCAACATCAACAGTGCCTTTGGTTACGTCATCTAAATAATAATTAGCTCCAGACGCAAAATCTTGCCAAACGGTTCCGTCGTAATACTGTGGTTTATATTCACCAGGAGTCAGTGTTTCAATAAATTGAAGCATACCCCAAGACGGGCTATTTGCTACATCAAAGGTTCCAATTTTAATTTCCTGTGGAACCTCTAATCTATTATTAACCCTAAGCCAGCCAGTAGAAAAATCTCCATATAATAATGATCCATTTCTGAATTCAGCTTCAGTGCCATAATTTGAATTACCAACATAAAACTTATTATTAGCCGATTCTAGACGTCCAGAATAATTTCCTATATAAACAGACCCCTCAATATTATTTGGCCCGCTAGAGCCAGAAAAATGCCCTATTCTGACGTTATTCTGAGCGGTTGTAGACCCACCATCAGTACTATCTCCAATAAACACGTTATTAACAAGATTAGCAGCGGATACTACAGATCTAGACAGACCGTTACCAATAAGAATATTTTTGTTGCCAAAATACTGCAGAACTGATTTCTTCGATACGTCAGCATTATTTCTAAACTGTATTCCAGTAAACCCAATTAGATCTATTGTTTTATTAAATCTATCAAAAGTTAGGCTTGAATCTCCACCGACAGTATCATCTTTATCAAACAATATCATGCCATTTCCAGGAAGAGCAATGTCTGCATCAATAGAGTCCTCCCAAGCCAAAGCTCCAAGTTGTAGAAACTTGGTTGTTCCACTATTCATTGTGAAAGCAACAGAGTTACCTCCTGGATACCTAGCTACAGATTTAAGATATTCCTCAACTCTCCAAGATGGATTCTTATTGGCATCTAACTTCCAGATGTAATTGGCTCCACTAGAACTATCACCCATCGTGACATATCCATTATTTGTTTTGGAGTTTGCTAGTAAGCTTGTGTATGATACATATTTAACCTTACCAGTATTATTATCCCAAACCAACGCCTTGTCATGCTCGGTAGTACTGGGATTTCTATTAACTCCATCTATATGAGACGTTTGTCTTATGCCCCTAAATTCCATAGTTATTAGTTATTGATCAAATATTGAATTTGAATTACATCATCTGTCTTTAAACTATAATATGTATGCCAATACATTATATTACCAACAAAATGAATACCTTCATCCTCTGGTGCTACAACTAAAACTGGATCATTATCGTTAACGGTAACTCTTATGGTGTCTGGATCAACATCTGAAATATCAAATTCAACCTCAAACTCATCAAGATCATCTTCAGTAACAGTTATTAACTGTGATTCCCAGCTTTGATTAAATGTTTGGTATGACACGATTATTGGTGGAACAAGTGGACTACTATAATCTTTAACTTTTTTATCTGAATCTAATTCTGCATATACAATTTCTCTGATGTCATAATTAACAAATTCTCTAATTAAAGACGTCATTACATTCCAATCATTATCATCTATAACAACGCTACCAACATAGAGTTCATCGTCTTTTATATATACAGATTGCATAGCATCTGAAATAAAATATAACTGACATAACTCCTTATACCACTTAATATTAGAACTACTTCCAATTGAAAGCATGTCTGCATACTTGTCTAAGTAGTATAAATATATCCTTTTAGCTAAGTCAAGTTCTGAGCTTATGGTTTCCTGTGATATCATATTAAATGTTTAGAATCATTTTTTGTAATGCCAGTAACCTCTTATTGAATTTTATTTCCCTAGACGATACATTTGTGGTATCTAAATATCCAAGTCCTTTTAAAAACATTGCATATTGACAATACTTCTGTGCATCAAATTTATCCTCTTCTGGAACATGTAGTCCATTAATTTTACTCCACACTGCATATGTTATATCGGCGTATATCCCGAATCCAGAATAATTACTTACATAAGTACCAGTATTTGCTGAAATTCTTATAGTCCACCAACCATCATTAATATTTATCAACCCAACAAGATCCGTGAATAATATTTCCACAAACCCATCGGCAATAAAAGCAGCCTCCTGAAGTTCTGTCATGGTATATACTGGATATGAAGGAGTAGATAATGACGACCCATATACTGATATAGTTATATCATCTAGCACCGACCTGGAAACACCAAGTCCAGCCCAATCTGTTTGATCAGTAATCTCTATGCCAGTTTGATTTGAATTACTTGAAGCGTATATAGTTATTGTTGCCATGTTATTTTTTTTTATTTCTATCCTTTAACCAAAGTAAAAACCTAATAAGAACAGTTACCCCAACCATTATTGATATTCCATAGGAAACCAATGTAAAAACCTCTAAAAGACTAGTCATTGCTGATTGTTCTATTGATTTGTTTAAAATTTCTGGATTAACAGCGTTAGCCAATGTTCCAGTTATACTTAATGAAAACGTTGTTAAAACTCTTGTCTGGATGTCTTTCCAGAAATCAGAGGACATAAAATCTAGGATCATATTCATTTCTTAAAAAATTAATTACAAAGTTAAACTATTATTCTATTGCCTTAATATAAATTATTTATGTTTATATTTTCTATTCAGTCATCAGTAGAATCCTTTTTGCCTAATTTAAACCCTATTATTTTATCAACCGATTCTTTTGTTATTGCACCGATAACGAAGGCAATAATTCCAACAATACCCCAAAATATTTGCATATGAATTGAATCGTTTGCCCACTTTCCATCACGGGCAGCAAAAACAATTACTACAAGTAAATATGATGCTACAAACCCAATTGCCCTCTTTGACGAAGCTACGCCAACGACATCTTCAAAGAATCCGGCGAACCATTTAATTATTGTTTTCATGATATTAATTTTTAACGTAAATTATATACAGGAACATTCTTACCTGACCGTCTATTATGTGTTGCTCTTTTACCTGTTGTTGGAGGTGGAACTGGAATAGAAGTTGAAAACAATACTTTTGACGAATAAGCATCTAAAGTTATTGAGGGGTAATAAACAGTTCCCGACAGATCCTTCCATGCCCCCGTTAACAAAACTGGTTGAGAGGTTGACTCTGCATTATAGACTAGCAACAGTTCGTTTTCAGAAGCGATTGTATAAGGCGTACCCGTAGAATTTACATCTAATCCTGAAAAAGATTTCCAATCAGCCAAAGTTCGATAATCATGTATTACTGACATATTTGGCTGGTAATAAAAAAATGTAAGATTATCATCTATTGGTCTAGCATATATATTATTATTAGCTTCAGATATAAACACTTCAATATCATCCTCATTAGCACTTTGAAATCTTGCGGCAGTTTGAGTTGATGTTTTTGCTATGAAAATATTGTTTCTAACTATATTGTCATGAGTTGCTCCGTAAGCCTGAAATAAATTGTTAATTGAAATTTGAGCCCTCCCGTTATTGTAACAAGTATTATATTCAATCAAATTATTATTTGTTCCAGAACTAAGATAGATTCCGTATGTAGTGTTACCAGAAGATGTGTTATTCCTAATTGTTACATTACTTGAATTACTATCTAGATAAATTCCTTCTCCACCTGCTGAATAGGTTGTAGTGTACCCGCTTAGATTACCAAGAGTATTTGTGACTATATTTCCTTCTATCAATACATTTGTTCTTGATCCACCAGAATATATACCACCACCATCACTTAAATTCTGAACGCAATGGTTGATAAAATTATACTTGATGGTTGAAACCATTGCTGGATTAGTTATTCCATTATAACCGGAATAATCAATAGCATTATTCTGACATAAAACATCTGTTCCTGTGAGTATTATTGCTGACCCTGAGTAGCTCGTTGCATGGACTCCTGGAAACATCGTTGTATAAGTAACTGTGTTGTTTGTTATAGTATCCCCAACTGAACCACTACCACCAAGTCCAATGCCAATATGATTACAGTGTGAAAATATATTATTGTCAACAATTAAAGAATATGCATTATTTGTTCGAAGTCCATAAAGACCCATATAGTCAATTGTGCAATTCTTTATTTCTCCATAATTAGCAGTATTAAAAAACAAACCATCTGCATTTCCACCCGTAAAGTGAATGCCATCGAAAACCACATAATGTTTTCCAAAAAAAGAAACCAACGCCGTTACAGAAGAAACTTTGACATCAGTCGGTTCACTTGTGCTGTAAACACTAATCTTCTTGGTAGTCGGATTATAGTACCATTCGTTTTGAGTGTCCAGTGTCCTTATGTCTGCCTGAAAGAAAAAACCACAATTATTTTGTTGCTGGCCAGGATAAGCATTGGCTTGTTTATCTGCATAAGTAACAGTACTACCCGACTGACTACTAACTACACCAGCCTGCCATAACCAACCGGCCTTTCTGATTACTATATCAGCGCCAGTCCAGTTAGGTGTTCCACTCAAATCACTACTTGTAATTGAAGTGTTACCAGAAAATGTTTGGTAAGTATAATATGTTCCAAAGTTAGGTGTTCTTCCCATTGGGGTATTTACACCATTTACAAGAACAATATTACAAGTTGTTAGTGTAGATACTGCGCTAGTACTTTCCCAAATATTTGAACCTAAATTTGTCCATGCTGTTACATCCGTAAAACCAGTAATAACCGGATCATCACCTGTACCATAGGAACCAAAAAAAATAGGATTACCAGCCGTTCCAGAATTACTAACAGTAATTGTACCATAGAAACTATTGGAACGCTGAAAAAGAACACTATCACCAGCGACAACACTTGAAAAATTAAAAGCGTCTTTTGCTGTTTGATCTGCAATAAGATATGTAGCTGCCTGACTTGCTAAATTTGTAAGCAATATCAGGATTATAACCAATAGTTGTTTCATCCCCTTGCTGTTTTAAAAAATAACTTTACAACAAAAATCAAACTGGTTGTATTTGTCGCCCAATTTCGAGTTATAATTTTTACTTCAATTTTATCTCCCGCAACAAAATCTGTGTTTAAATTACTCGCATAATAAGTGTTTGGCACATTTGCAGATGCGTTAACTGCAAATGTAGTACCAAGAGGATAATCAGTAGTTGCATTTTTTCTGACGTACATTGGAAATTGCTCAGTTGATGATGCTGCACTGCCTATAATATAAACAGTATAACCAATTAAAGTACAATCTCTAAATATCACAACTGGTCGTCCCCCATCTGATGTAGATGGTACTGTATTTTGTGCACCCATATAATAAATAGTACTATCCAAAGGAGTCGCAATTGCCGAGCCATTAAAAATCATTGGAAAAATGTATTTAAAAGTATCTATTTCAGAATCGCTATACCAACTCATAGAATCAATAGTCGAAATAGGCACATATAAACTTTTGGCTAACGTTGTGTCTAATTTAGCATTGTGATATGTTATCAGGCTATCCAAAGTCTGGGAGCGAGCTAATACTGTATTGTAGATGGAATCTACTTGTGCTTGACGGGCTTTAAGTAATAATGCAGATTTAATAGAATCTGCCTGTGCTTGCAAAGGACTTTTAGCTCCTACAGCAGCCCTGTTAAGTTCTAGAGTTGTCCCAAGAAATCCATGAAGAATGTTAACTTCAACGTAAGTTGCCGTTATATCAACTATTTTTTTCAATGTCATTTGAGTAGGGGGAACTGCGCCTATTAGTACAACTATCGCTGCTACTATTAATATTTTATACCATGTTTTCATGTTTGTTATTTTTTAGTTAATATATAAATATTTGTTTTTTTTTAAAACCAGAAAACATTTCTTTTAAAGTTTTAGTTTCAGATTTAAAAACATAACCATGTCTTACTTTAGAAGTAGCCATTAAGTTGCTATTTTCGTGTACACAACTAAAGGAAAGTCACCAGTAATCGGAGCAGTTGTAAATATTATTTTATTTGTTTCTCCAACCAATGCGGCAGATACCTCTATCTCATATGGATTAAGGGCGAATAAAATATCTCCGGCAATATCTAAGTCGGCGGGAGCATCAAAATCAGTTGTTACATCATCACCAGTTAATCTTATCATGCCAAGAGAAACGCCGGCTCCAGTTGATCCACTAATGTTTGTTTTTAAAATAGATAATTGTTCTAGTATTAGAACAAATACATCTAACGTTCTCCTCTGTAGAGCTGTTATATCACTCATAACTTTTTAAATAAATGATTCATTAATTTCAATTAATATAGCTAATATTTGTTCAGCTAATTCCAGTTCTAATATCTGGTTTTTAGTAATTTGGCTTCCCATTATTTTGATGTTTTAGGTTTACTTCTTTGTATAGATTCGGTAGCTTGATTATGTCTTTCAGACTCGTTCAGTTGCCTCATTTTAAGTTGATAATCTTTCTCCATCTGTTCTCTCTGTAAGCTAATTTTCTCTATTTCCATAGAATTATCTTCAGCAAGTTCTCCTGAGTCTTCATTTGCTTTATTCTTATCAGCAACTTTTAATTTAGTTTCATTATCTCTAAGATTTTTAAGATCGTCAAGCTGAAGCTTAAGCTGTTCTAATTTTTCCTGAGACGCTATCTGTGCCTGAGCAATTTTATTATTATCCTCACGTTCTGATTGTTTTGATTGTGCCATATTGGCCTCATCAGTTTCAATCCTTCTCATTATTGATGTTAATGATGGATCTGTAAATATTTTCATTACTGTAGAGAACGATAACATCTGATTTTGAATGCCTGCTTGAGCTAATGATTCAAGTTTTTGTTTTAACTCAAGATCTCCCATATCATTATCAACAATAATATCATAATCCATTTCTGAAAATTCATCACCATCAACATCAAGCATTGACATTATTCTGTCATCCGTCATATACTGAAGTTTCTTATTGCGTCCTTTAAGGGCAATTTTAGCCGTTTCTAGCAACGTTGTTAGGCAACGCTTACGAACATTGTCATGTATTAAAAAAAGCTCCTCAGTGATGTGTGATGACTGCGATACAGCCCTCTCTATTCCACCAACAGTTTCCCTATTTTCAATCTGTCCTTGTCTTTGCTTGGATACCCCAGAGATCTCATACATTTCTTCTTTGAGGTAATCCAATAGGCCGATGTATAACTGTATTGAGTTACCAACCTCTAAATCTAGTGGCCGACCTGATGTTTGGAAATTACCGGCAAGTTTGCCCATTGCAACACCCTTTGTTCCCTCTTTAAATGAGTCGACAACAGATATGTTATCTTGCTGTATGAAATATAACCATTTTTCATAATCCCATCCCGAAGGCATTCTAGCCTTATCTAATTCAAGAATCTTTCCGTAGTTCTTTGCAATAGTCTTATTGAGCCTATCTTTAACAGCATCAAACATGTACTGATATGGTTTCATCCTATCCAGAATTGACACTGGCTTGGCCTGATTTGTGTTGTACACTTGGCCAATTATTCCAGCATGACATTCAGATATGTTATTCATTCTGAGGTACTGTATTGGTCTAGGTCTCATATTAACGTAAACTTCGGCTCCAATCTTAGTGCCTTCCCATATCTCATTAACCCACAAATCCTCAGATTCTTCTCCTGCAAATTTATTTATTCTATATGTCTCATCCTTAAATGAATGTAATTCTTCACCAGTCTTTGGATCATATGATTTTATCTTCTTAATTTTACGTTTTGACTTCCAGTAAACCCTAAGAACTCTTATGTTCCCCATATTATCAACATACGAAGAGTTCGGTAGTCCAGCAAAATTATTTCCCATCCATACAAATGAATCCACAGAGTTTTCTAAATTATCTTCGGTAATCAATGGTGAGTATAAAAATGAATTCCTTTCATCAATATTACCCATCTCATCCGTTTGAATAAGATTGGCATTACTGATACTTTCAATATACTCTACATCTTTGTCCTTTAGTTCATTATAATAAATATCTATAATCTTACTTGGAGACCAATAGTCGTCAAGTATAATAATGTCTGAATCTTCTATTTTTGATGAATAACCACTTCTCAATGTATAAACCTTTCTTGGATTTAGAACATCCATAGTAGGCTCATTACTTCGAATGTCAAACTGGTATATTTCCTCTGATGCAATTAGAACATCTTTGAATCCAGTATTCATCTTATCATCAAAATACAACTCCTTAATATAGTGCTTTAGTAGCCAGTTGGCTCTCTTTTCACGAAGATCCTGCCATTTATAATTAAAGAATTGCTGTATGTTTTCAAGTTCTGATTTTGCTTGTTCTTCGGAAAAACTTTCATTAGTTATAATTTCAGTTATTCTCTGCTGTGCTTCCTGAACTTTCTGTCTTTCAACAGAAGAAACAGCGTCGTCATTACATACCTTAACTATGTAGTCATGCTTCCTTCTAGACTCTTCGCCTATAAGAACATTTAGTGGATTGTTTATTATTGAATAATGTTGTATATCTCTAGGTATGAGTCCAACCCGTTTATTCATTGGATTGAGGGTTTTTTTCATATCCTCTTCGTGGAGTATTCCATTGAACAGATCGTAGTTTATCTTCTTACCACGCAACGATCTTCGCACGCTATTATTAAATAGATAACTATTCTTATCTGCCCAATCAAGATGAGCCTTGCGCCAATCTTTACCTTTTTGTGATGATGGTAATTTCTGTCGTGGAAATCCAGACGTTTGAACTGCTGACATATTTTGACTTATATAAGTTTACAAATTTACACATTTACTTTTAGGCATTAGGAGAACGTAACGTCTTCTCGCCATTTTACATAGCTATTTGGGTTATCTTGATACGCATTTTTAAAGTTTTCCTCTATATATGAATCAAACTCTTCCTCATTTGTATCTGAAGTTTTATTGGCTAAATATTTTAATCTATCTTCTCGATATATCATTAACATGCCCATGGCCGATACGCGGTCGGCATTTATATCAATATTCCATGATATAAGCTCTTCTATATACGCTATGTTGCGAATAGTATGCATATTTAGTTTTTCACCGATCTGATTACCCTCTGAGTCGAAATCCTGAATAGATGCTGGTGACATCATCCAATCTTTTTGCAATCGCCTGCCCCATGGGTTTATCATTTTACCAGAATTAGTTCCAAGGCTCTTGTTTCCATACGAACCACCCTTAGCATATTCCATATCCTTTAGGATCTGAGGAGTTTCACATAATAGATAAAGACTTCGTTTTTGATCAAAATATGCGAAGAGGCCTTTTTTGTCTTGTTCATAGTTGGCCTTTGCGTTATAAAATATTAACATTCGCCTACATATTTCGTAATAGTCATTGGCAAATTTTGGCCTTCCTGTGTACTCAGCTACGATTCGGTCAGTATATAGATCTAAAATCATTATTGAAGCCAGAGATGTTGTACCAGAATGGTCGTCATCTATAGGATCGCAGCCTCCAATATATCTCAATGGATCAATCTTTCCTTTATGGTCAGTCTTTGGCATCTCGAAGATTTCTATTGCTCCTTCTGGCTTATCTGTGCCAGTAGGGAATCTTCTTATTGGACTTAGATTAGGATCATTAGATGGCTTCCATTCAACACCTTTAGATGTGAGAATTAGATCTCCTACATAATGTGTGTCGAAATATCTCTGCCCTTGAATTCTGATTGAATCCCTATAATCCTTTAAGTCTGCTACTGGAAAGATCGTTCCACTAGTTCTCATCATAGCCTCACTTGGAACTATTGGTTCCTCAGCCATCTTTTGAGTAATAACTTGTGGATCTGATGAGTTGTATTTTACAGTAAATCTATCATTAAGAACTTCTATTAACGCCTTAATAACATCTGGTTCGCCATTTATATCGTCGTAACATCTAGCCCTATTAAGGTATGCTCCCCAGAAAAATCCACAAAGAGATTCTCCATTAGAATTCTTATCAAATACATTTGGAATCCCATATATATTGTAAGCTAAGGGATTTCTAAATAACTTTTCAGAGCCCTCAAAATCAGCTCCTTCGACACCGCCTGTCCCTAAGGCGCACATCAATCCATAGACTATATCTCCATCCTCAACAGCCTTTCTATTCACAGACCAAGCTTTCTCTAAGTTTGGAAATAATCCATCCTCTTCATAATGAATCAGAGGGCCTCTCACACCACGGGCTTTATCAGGATTATCCTTAAGTGAAATTCCGTATACTGACGACTTGTAACCCTTACGTGAACCGTCCTCTTCGTATCCTAACTGAATCTCTCTAGACCTTGGTGAGTTTACTAATCGAAGTCCACTAAATGGAGTACTATCCTTAATCCAATCTAATACGTCAATAACTTTACCATAAACACCCTTCTCTCCATCAAGGAATCCCTTGTCAGATGCTAAGTGAAAGTTTGGTAGTCCTGGCTCAACATACATATTCCGTGGCGACATCGATGCTAGTTTATAAGACGCACCTACACCCCTGGTTTTTAATATCTTAGCATGAGCTCCGGCCTCTCTGGCCTGCTCTAGATAGTGGAAGAATAGATAGTCTCCTAGCCATACGTTTGGAAAATGTTTCTTTCTAATACCACGAACTTTCTTTCCATCAGATCCTTTAGACGCCTCGGTGTTTATCCAGATTGGACTATAGTTTAAATAAAAATAGAATCCACCAGAGATCCACTCCCCATCAGATTCCCTAGTTAAACCATATTTCCAGCGGTACATCTCTTTCTTCCAAAACTGAGCATACTCAGATTTTGGGTTTGGATTAGGCCTTATATGCGTGTATTTACCATGCTTCTCAAAGAACAAAGCCCTCTCTCTAAAGAAGTCCATATTCTCCAAGATATGTGGCTTTGTAATATCAACAATTATTCTTCCATGTTCATCCCTAGGTCTATTGGCTGCATATCCCCTAATATCCTCTGGTTGAATCAAATGTTGTATAAATTTTACAGATTCGATAAAGTCGTTTAGGTCTTGCCACACTTCTTTGTGTAGTGATTTGCGCAACTCTTCTGTAAGTTTCGTTTGATAATTATTTGTCTTCCTAAACTCGTTAATTATTTCTTCCATTTTAATATCTGATCGTACACTCTACTAGCTATATATCCCTCTAAATATGTTAGAGCCTCGTGGTTATCTGCATCTATTTTTATCCCTATATAATCCAATATAAACCATGCAGAATGTATTGATTCGTGATGTATCGTGTGGACAACATCCTTTAGTCCTAACGACCTTGGATCTAATGAGTTAACAAAAAAGAACATATTTATTTCTTTATGCTTACGTCCATGCTTCTCCATAATCGCAGTATACCCGTTACAATAATCATCAAATGTATCAAATTCAATATTAAATTTTTCTGCAAGGTACTGCTTAACTTTTGATGGTTTTCCGTAATATAAATCTATAGGCCAATCGTACATTGGAACCATAAATTTCATATTATTAAAATCTTTTTCTTCCATAGTTCTATTCAAATTCTAATCCATCCTCGAATATATTCTTACTCTTACTACCAACTTTTTTACCCTCATTATCCTCAATCTGCCTAAGTAATTCTTTCTCTGCTTCTTTAAGGTTAGCCATTACCTTAGGAACTTTCTCTAACGCCATAATAACTTTCTGAGTTGCAGCTATCTTATCGTCGCTCTCATTGATAAGGTTTTTAGCGTCTTTAAAGACATCATTTATAGCAGAGGCTGCGATCATAGCTGAATCATATAAACTATGTATAATCGTCTTAGAACGCTTCTTGTAGAATTCTATTGCTTCGTCAAGCTGCTTGTCAATCTTCCATGATTTAGGTAGGTCAATGTCTTTCTTGATCTCATCAAGTCTATCATCTAAATCTATAATTGCTTGGTACGGGCTCGTTATATCTGCATAGAAGTAAATCATTGTGAGCTCTTTTAGCGCTATAGATTTATCTTTAGTGCGGTCTCTGTCTAGAATTTTCTTAAAGACAGTTATCATCACTATCTCCTCAGAGAATGTGACTTCGTATGAATCCTTTTTAAATTCAAATAAATTCACGAATTATATTTTACGATTATGTTCCTTCATTAATTCAAATAGATCAAACAGTTCATCAACAGTCTCAAGCTCTCCATCAAATGACATCAGCCTCATATTAAAGTCTGTCTCTCTCTGTAGTGTTGACTTAAGTTCGAAATAGTCAGTATCAATTAAATGATCAAGCCTATATGAGTTTACTGTGTTCCTAGGCTTATCATATCTATTTACTATATATACATAAGAATCAACTATATCACTTGACCAGTTGTCAACCTTAGCGAATCCCAAATTTTCAATCTCCTCCTGGCTTACCATTACATTGTATATTAAATTATGATACAAATGTAGTCATTATTTATTAAACAACAAAAGCCCCCGCAGAGGCTTAAGTTTAGAAACGCCGAAACGTCGATCCGGTGATACTCTCCAACCGGAGTGGTTATTTAAAAGTCACAGAATATTTCTTATTTAATTCTTCTACAAATGAATCTGCGCATTTGGGTATTGATGGCATATTGATTTTTGATTTATCTTTTGGAGTATTCTTATATACATCGAAGTAAGCATCAAATACTTTCCACTGTATATTCCATTCTCTAATATCATCAAATAAATTATTTAATTCTTCCATAATATTATTCTAATCCATTTCTCCAACGTAATCTAACATGACTATCTGGAATTACCATTACTTCAACGCCATCAACATTCTCTACAGGCCAAGCTATAGATATCACATTCTTTCTTTCCATTTCTTCAACCAAACTGGGATTACTCTGATCCTTCCAATTCTTTACAAAGTATGGTCTAGGATCAATCTCTACAGTATAGCCAGGCTTAAGACCCCTAACTGAATCCCCAATCTTAATTACATCCTGCTTAACATCGTAAACATCATTAGCTGATGTGATAATTCCACTCTTGCTAATACTTGGCTTTTTATTACAAGTCAAGAACATAAAATTCCACATCGGCTCGGCACTAATTTTCTTCTGTTGTGTCATTCTTCTCTAATTTTTTATTAATAGTATTTATTTTAAATTCATTCACGTACATTTTAAACAATAGTGGCATGTTAAAATTTGTCTTTAGTGAACTAATATCGCTGTAAGACTTATCATGCAACTCTAGACCTTGAATACGTTCTCTCATCATCTTATATGGCAAGTTTAACACTCGCTCTACTTCCTGTATGTCAGACGAATGCTTATTGGCCACATCCTCTAAAATCTTGGTTAAAACTTTATCCATTAGTCGATCTTAAGTATAAATTCAATCTTGAAAAACTTAGACTCTCTGTTAATATTAGGGATAAAAGCTTTCGATATTTTATCACCATCACCAAAGAATCCTTTCTTTCTCAATGCACTTAACATGTTCTGAAATACAGCCATGTTCTTGACGTTTGCAGCCTGCATAATCCCCAATCTAACTTTAGTGGACTGTAGATATTCATCAATCATTTCCTCGTCTAGAATCTTCTCTTTGAGCTCAATACGCTTGTCTAGAAATCTAGCGGCCAAGATAATCTCTGACTCGGATAAGCCATGCAACTCTTTAGTTATCCTCAGCCACTGTTCGCATACGTTATCCTTAGTGCATGGAACTTTAGCTCTATTAGTGTTACTGGGCTGTGTCATCCCTGGTTTTGTTTAGAAATTTATCCCCATGAGCCATTATATAATACTCCTCCCATAAACTGATATGTCCTTTACTAATTCTAATTCCACCGCATTCATGGCAATATGGAGTTCCGTCCTCATCCTCTCTGATGTCAATTGAACAACAAGTTGCCTTACTACAAAACTCTACCGGTGTGTCATTATATTCTTCCTTAGTCATATTAATTTGTTGTTGTTTTTAAAACATCACGATCTCTAGTTATCTCAAAATCCCAGTGCCAACTCTCAGTTGTCGCCTGATTTAGATTGTAGCAAATGCTATTTAGCTTAATACTAAATCCAGTAACTATCCTTTCAAGCTGATCGCTGTCTGTCTTTAAATAGACAATATCCCCAAGTTCATATTTAGTATTTATTACCATTGCTTAGCCATTCTATTTCGTTGATCATTAGTACCTGCAATATAAGTAGTTATACCGTCAGTTCTAACTACCTCTCTGTCTTTACCGCATCCAGGACATTCTGTATTATTATCCACAGCTTTACCATCTTTAATCACAATTCTAGCACTGGCCACGCTGTAAACCTCGTCAAACAGTTCACACTCTTTGTTAACACATCTATACTTTGGCATATCTTTTATTTAAATTATTTAGTTCTTTTTGATATTCTTTATCGAGATCTTTTTTGAAATATTTTTTGCTTAAATATTCAATGTCTTCGTCATCTAGAGTTATTAGATGTCCAAGTCTACCCATTAGTTCGTATTTATAACTATATGCCAAACTAAAAACAACCTCTGGAAAACCATATAAATGAACCTCGTAGGGCTCCAACTTGCTGTTATGTGCGGCAGCCTTTTTATTGTCATCAATTAAATTCTTAAATCTTATTACACTCATGTCTTATAATTTATTAATATAATAATTAGTTTGTAACCTATCAAATGCCTCCCAAAAACTCTTTAGTGCGTTATCAAAATCACGCTGATCTCCTCGCCTATAACATATTCTAATATTAGCATAGTGATTTCTAAAACAAATAGCATTATGAGTATCGGTATCAAATTCTATTCTGCACATAATATATTAATTATTATAATCTTTTTCTGATAACATATTCATCAATGAAAATAATTGGTGTTCAGACAAACATATATCAACCATTAACTTTATTTGCTTCCATCTAAAATTTGCATGTGGAATAAACCATTTATCACAAAACGAAATCCACTCCCTAATATCAGATGTTTGCATTCCTTTAAACCCTGGCTCCCCAGTCGAACTTCCAAAGCTCATCTTTATTTTATGTCCAAACTTTTCAACTTCATTCATACATGTTTGTTTAAAACTTTCATTTTATTAGCTAACACCCAAGACCCACCCTGAGATTCAGGTCTATTATATTTACTATAATCTTCAACCTCAACTTTATACCAAGCGCGTCCTCTGATACTTAAATGTGGAGCGACTGGTTCTTCTGTACAATGCCACCCCGGTCTGTAAGCAAATCCTTTGGTCATGTGAGCTTCTGCATCCATACATTCATTAAGCTTAATCCTTAGCTTTTTATTAATAAATAATGGAGCTATCGAACCATCCTTCATCTCTCTAAATAATTTATATGCAATCATATTACCCTAAATAAAAAGTATACCTAACTATTTTTTCGTTATAATCAACAACGACTCCATCTCCATTTGCAAGAGTAGCACTAGCGACCATTTTATTATCCTCCTCACTCCAATAATATGGAGAAATATTTATTATTCTCTTCATGTCCACCATAACTATCACATTTTAATTACAATACAAATGTACAAACTATAATTTTACTGTGCAAGAAAAACATCAATTATTTTCATAAAAAAAATCCAGCCAAGCACTGAGCTCAACTGGATCGCTATCTAGATAACTGGGAGGTCTAACTTTCTAGGTTATGTGGCATGACTTCTAGAATCATCTGGAACTTAAACTCATCACTATTTGTAATTATTTCAAAGTTCCTATCATAACCCTCGTCGGCTGTGGACTTCCACTTATTAAGCATCTCATCCATCTCGGCCAACCCTTCAATGTAATCATTAATGTTCTCAAACTTAAACCAACTCTTTGTCGTAATACTCTCAGTAATTTTCTTTGCCTCAGTCATATTTAATTATTTAAAGTTTCTCAATCGTACGGTTACGTTGCTTTCGCAAGAGGCTTGACCGTACATAACGATACAAAGATACAAACTACTTTCTGTATATCCAAATAAAATGGAGGTTATTTTTTAGATATATTTGAGAACGTATTTCCGTCGCTTGTCATAATATAATACTGGGAGTTGTTATACAAAGGCATAATTTTCTCACCATCATTATACACCACTACGCCATAGATATTCTTTAAATCATCATCAGACCATAACTTAGTAGTCTCAATAAATTCATTACCATTCTTTTCTTTCAAAATGAGAATATAATACTCATCTAGCATAGTATTAACCTCTCCGAAACCACAATCTAATCTTCTTAAAATAAACATTTGTGTATGTATTTATATATCGGCTACTCTATTAGGTTTTCGCCATCCCCTTGTTAAATTAGCACATTTTTTTCTTAGGCTTTGGAGTCGCCTTCGTTTGTTTCTTTGCCATAATCGTCTTTATTAGTATACATAAATTTTGCAAACTTTAACTCTTGATTTTTTTCAAACTGTTGGCCAGCCTCCCAATCTTCTTTTGTAATCCAAACCTTATTCCCGCCAATATCCAATGTTAAATATTCCATTATTTTATGTCTAATTCTTTAAGTAACCTAGTCTTTACAAAAGTATCGACAGTCAAATCTTTATTGTCAAATCGAATAACTCTTTTTACATTATGTAGATGAACTAAATTTTCAGTCCTCAACCTATCGTAAATCTTTGCATTGTAAGAATAGTGTTGTTGTCCATCAATCTCTACAACCACATTATGCTCTGGCAAATAGAAGTCCACTAAATAAAATGAGAATCCAACAAAATATATTTTCTGATACTCATACTTAATACCCATCTCAGTCAACAGCAACTTCATCTTTAATTCAGCAGGAGTGGCATTGTTAATATTTTCATTCTGCAGAAACATAGCGTTTCTAGCTTTATCACAAGCATTAACTCTAAACCTAGCCAGCTCATCATGTGGCTTACTCACAATATTAGCCAAAATAAAATCATAAGCTTCCTTACTAATCCCCATATTAAGCAGTCCTCGGACTCCATTAGCATTTAACTCTAAGCACGCATCTGGGCCTACTACATAGGGCTTTCTATTCTCTTTCTTTTCAGAGTCTTTGTAAACTCTAACCTTAACTTTCTTTCTACTCATCTCTCTATAATTTACTTTGTTGATACTCATGACAACATCTCGTACGCAAGTTTCCTACCGTATCAAAGAATCGTTACCGAAACTCTATTTTAACATTATGATGCCATTGGCGTCAGCGTAGTGCGATCTTTTGAATTCCCTGCTAGCTACTGTCATCTCCTCTGCCTCTGATTCTGGGCCGTAGTCCTATTGCAATACCAAATGATTTTACACCATAATGCCAGTTTGTCTCTACCGGGGATAACTTACCTCTATTTAAGGATTACAACCCAATGTCTTTTGCCCTACTAGAATTAACGGTCGAGCCTGAACGCGAGAGTCTTTTGATACATCAATAACTCAAGGGAGACGACACAAATATACAACATTATTTTATAACCACCAAACATTTCACAAACTATTTAATCAATCGCTAAACGACTATAAACATAGTCAATCAACTAAAGATTTAGTTTAAATACTATTTTTTAAACTTCTTGTCAGCAAAGTAATCTTTATAATCAAAAAAACCAACTAAACACAAAGCCCCATTCATAACCAAGTCAAACCATGTATGATTAACGACAGTCACTAAATTCAACAACACAGCCAGAACTATAGCCCGTCTGATATTCAACCTGTAACAAACCCACTTGTAAAAACCACTGCCCCGAAACTTTGCAAAAACACCGGAAACCCACAACTTAAACTTTGATAAAATAACCATAATACATGTATTTACCTATCATACGGGAATAACTATAATAAGGTTACATAAATTTTTTGCGGTGAAAATTTTTCAGAAAAAATATTTTTTTTTGCAAAACTAAAATTATTGAATATCAATGAGTTCACTAACCAACAAGCATAAATCGCGGTGGCTTCGATTGAGATTGGGTTCTTCCCCGGGGTCTTTCTCTCTCTGTTTGGTTTGTGGATTCCGTTGGGCGATTTTTCACCTTTACTAACTCTTGGCGTTGATGTTGCAGTTTCTGCGATGTCATAGCTATATTGTTGCAGCCTCGTTGACTGTATATAGTATTAAAATCCACGCATAGAACCTAACTATCGTGATCTTGTTATAGCCGTGTCGCTACAGCGTGTTGGGCTTATAATAAACATACTGCGGGCAGAGCGAGACTGCCATCATTAATAACCTTTCAGGCTATATACAGAAGTAGACTATCTACAACTGTATCATACAGCAAGCGTTCAGTCCGTAAACTCTGTTTAATCCAAGATCGTGTGGAGGTGCACGTGCGTGAAGCCCAGAGGAAAGTTCGGTCACTTCGTAGTTGTATAGCTCAATCCATTATGGTCAACCACTACTAGGCTAGGCAGGATATCAGCCAGATAGATAGATTAGGTTGGCCGTAATGTGTTGATTAATTTGCCTCGAGGATGCCGCAGTATTGTGGCGCTATATATGTAGTCCGTCAGCCACCAAGCTTTTGGACAGTTTCACCGCGCGACACACTAGTTCTTTAATTAAGACGTAAGTGCTCGCCAGATATATGCAGTTAGTGTAGCGGTGTTTATTAGCTAAGTAATTGAGGCAGAGAGCGTGAGAGGAGAGAACTAACCTTCCATCCCCCTTAATCGCTCATATCCTAAATCACAATATTTCCTTACATATTAACAATCGCTAATTAACAATCTAAATTATAAGCTATGGCTAAGATTCTACAATTCTACGTGTATGACCGGAAGAATGTCAAGCATGTATACAAGATTAAGGCTGGGAAATATTATTATGATGATAAAGAGATTTCGGCTGATGATTACAATGTAGCTCTCGAATGGTTCAATGCCAATCGCAAGAAATAAAATACTGTCCTAAGCATGACGTTAAAAGGCTCACTAATACTAACAATCTAATCCAATTATCATGATACATAAACTCAACATCAGCCTCAACATTCAAAATGGAGAAAGCAGAAGTAATAATGGAGAACACACTTCGCAAGAAGTAATAAACATACTACTTGATTATATAATGGACATAAAAATATGCATGTCTATTGAGGATCAAGAAAACGATGAAAAACAGTTAGCAGTTGATCAAGCTAGAGAATACGCAACCGCCGAAGAACTTTATATTATTGATCATGGCCAACCTAATCAACCTATCATTAAGTGTTAGCACGTTTAATTGTACTCATGTTAATAGATCTAATTATTCTAGTGCAAGGCATGAAAGGATTTTGGCTAGATATAATTGGATTCAACAGTTAATAGTATTTAATCAATTAAAAAGCTTTACACAATGAAAACATTAAAATATGCTGCAGCAATTGTCATCGGGGCTATCATCGTTGCCGGAGGAGTTTTCTTCGCTGACTGGTTCATGCCCTTGTGATATTAAAGAGAGCCTCAAGGATCGGTACTATTACACGCCAACCGAGGTAGTAAGATGTATTTAGTGGCAAACAAGCCGATCTTATCAATTAAACTAATTTAACAATTATAAGTATGAGAAAATTAACCTATTTAATAACTGGATTAGTATTACTTGGATTTCAAATTGCACATTTAATTCAAGGTAATAATACAGATTCAACGGTTTGTATGGTTGGCGCAATGATGTGTTTTGCGGAATCAATATCAACAGATAAAGACGAGTAAATCTTAATAATTAACAACTATAATCAATGGCACGAAAATTCCACAGTGTTGTCAGACTGTCAAACAGGACGGCAATAGAATTCGATGTATTCGCTTCGAGTAAAATTGAAGCAAACAAAAGTATTGTAAGCCATTTCAATAATGGCAAGATTCAATCCATTAAAACCTATTAATCATGACAAGTAAATTAAAATTATCCGTCATAATAGGGTTATTTCTCTCTGTATGTAGTATAATTTCAATTTACCATGAGTCTTATGTGGCAGCTTTCGTGCTGTTAATTATTCTTGTAGTATCAGTCGACACAATTTACAGAAGAATCAAATGACCCTATTAATCATCGTTATCAGTTGGATTGCCTTGGGTTGTTTCAATGTGTTCAAGCTCTATCAATCAGAGAAATGTGCTGACATAATTGAAACACTCTTTGCAATGCTATTAGCGCCTTTTTACACTATTTTAGCGTTTATAATTATCTTCATCATTAAAAAGTGGTAGTTTATAAGTATTAACAAAAGCAAATAAATAAACAAAATGAAAGCAAAATTAAGTAATTATTATCGTAAGCCAGGTGGAACTATGGTTTTCGTGTACATCGTTATTGGTACAGACGTTGAATTGGCAAATTTCAAAGCCGCTAAAGAAAAAGAAGTTACCGGCAGTGGTAAATCAGCTTATGTTGAAAACGAGGCCCGACAACCACTATTCTTCAGTACTCGTCCATTAAGCACCAATCGTGCAGAGTTAATACCATTGACCATCACTACCACTGGTAGGGTTGTTGCCGACGATTTAACCAAAGTGTTGACGCAAGAGGCCAAGCTTGATGATTATATCATGCAAGAAAAAGCCAAAATTATGGCTAAAGCCGCATTGTCCGGTGGGTTGAACAACTTAACCGATCTTACTTCAACTCGTCCGGTTGCCACAGAGCAAGAGGTTGAAGAGGTATTAAACGGCGCAATTGACACTCCGGTTGAGGTTGCTGACAATGTGCCATCATAAGAAGTAAAATAATATGGGTGCCGCAAAGGATTAAATGGACAGCAAATCCAGCCCATATTATGATCATTGCCAATTAACTCAGTTGGTCAGAGTTCTAAGCTTATACCTTAGCGGTCACTGGTTCAAGTCCAGTATTGGCAACAAATAATAACATTTTAAAACAATAACTATGAATACAGAATTAATTGCATTTTTAATAGGTGTTGTTATAGGCATATTTATAGCAATATTATGGATATCGGAAAAAAAATAACACTCCAGCGGCATGAAAGACTATGAAAAGAAAATTAATGATTTTTCATTTAGCTATGCATCATCATTTAAAGAAAATAATGATCAAAGATTAGTTAGAGATGCAGTAAGGGCTGGGGCCAAGTCAGAAGCAGCTAAAGAATTTCATCAGCAAGGTATGCATACTGAAGAAAATATGTATTTGAATATGCAATACTACATGGAATATTGTGAAAGAAATGGATATACAACTCCAATGGATTGGATTAAAAATCATAAACATTTTAAATGAAAAAACTCTTCACCATAATAATTATGACATTGATATTATCATCATGTGCTAGTTTTAATAAAGCGGCTAAATACCCTAAAGGCACACAAGAAAACACGGATTGGAGGATTAATAAGTTATGAGTAAATTCAATCCATATTGCGGAGAAGAATATGAATATCACTCAATATCAGATGATGAATGGTGAAGTTCGTATTTAGAATGGTGTGATGAAAATCTTAATGATGATTAACCATGAAATCATATACTTGCGCTATATGTAAATGTACATATACGGGGATAGTTTGTCCTAATTGCGGATCAATAGTAACATCAGAATAATTATGAATAGAAAACATAAAGTAATACTGCTTTCAGACAATAGAAATGCAAGATATAAAGACATTGTAACATCTCCTAGATACAAGAATAAAATACAGCTATTTGGGACATTTGAAAATAGTTATGAAAACGAATGTAAAACTCAACATCTTTACATTATTTCTGATAAAGAAATTAAAGAAGGTAATTGGTTTGTTTCAAGCAAAACAATACATAAATGTACATACATTATTGAAGATACTAACGAAATAATGTGTAATATATGTGATGGAACTGGTTTTATTCAACTTGGAATAAAAACGAATAAATGTCATAAAATTATAGCCTCGACCAACACCTCACTTAACCTTCCACAACTTTCTCAATCATTTATTACTAAATATATTGAAGAATATAACAAAAGTAATATTATTACCGAAGTTATGGTTGAATATGATGAAGAACCAACTATTGATGGTGATTCTGACAAGTACGCCGAGTTACATATCAACTCTAAAGACAATACTATAATCATTAAAGATGCCAAGACTAATTGGAGTAAAGACGAAATAATTGTTTTAATTAACAAGTTTGCAGAAAGATTTATGCCACACACAGACAAGGTGTTTGTTAAAGAAGCAATAAATAATTGGATTAATAGAAATACATAACATAACTATCAGGAGCCTAGATTTTGAATTTTTACGGTTAGTTTTAGGTTTTTTAAGGTTTGTTCATAGATGTCAATAAGTACTTCATGTGTTTTATTGGCTCCTGGTAGTTTTTAAAAACATAAGACATAAATATCTGCATAAGACTCAAATGCGAGTTGAAAGGAGTTGCATAATGATTAGAATTGATCACTATTTGAGGCTGCAAATTTTATGCGCAGAATCCTGCTCTAAGTTGCAAATTAACAGGTTGGCTTAAGTAACCATCTAAAATTCTCGCTTAGATATTTATGTTTTTAATAATACAACAACTAATACTACTTAGTCTGTTTTTATTGAAGCTATCAATCTAAACTTAAAGTACTGTCTGGTAACTCAGTGATCCTGTATAGTCAGACTATTAGTTGTTTATAAGATAATAACAATAACACTGTTTACGTATGGTTCGATTCCACGGGGCTCAAAATAGTGAAATAGTAATAAAGTAACTATAAAAGGGCAGCGCAATAGCTAAGAGGATAGCTTATTGTTATTTTTAAAGATAATAACGCTCGAAATCACGAGTGTTTCTGTAATAAAGATATAAACCGGTCAGCATCTAGTATGGATTTATCCAGAAGTTTCAATCCCGTCAGATATTGTATAAAAGCAGTTTTGGAGTGATTAAATGACTTAATTTAACAATTAAAATAAAACATCATGAGAGTAAATCAAGAATTAAGAATTCGTTGGAATCACAGTAGAAGTACTCGTGAAACAGTGTGTCAGATTTTAGATAACGATGATAATGTCGTTGCAGCCGGTATTGCAAGAGCGTTCGTTAAAGACCCATTTTGTAAGGCCAAAGGCAGAAATGCTTCATTAACTAAAGCCTTAAAAGCTGAGAATGCTCATGGAGTAAAAAAGCTTAATAAAGAGGCCAGAACTCAGGTGTGGGCTGTTTGCCGTGAAAACCGTGTAAAACTATACTAATGTCACAGAGAATTCAAAACATATTATCAGCTCCAGCCAAGGTGCCAGTAATGATAAAGAAAGGTCGCAAAATGGTTCAGTTGACTAAGACTACTAAGAGCGGTCAGGTTAAGAACGTGTGGGAAGATAACCCAGACAGTAAAATCGTTAAACAAGTTAAACATTGGAAAGTCTAATCATGTACACAAAAGAAGAATTAACTAAAATTATAGATGCCAGGATCAGAGATGATCAGAGTATTTTATACACAGAATAATTAAATAAATATAGCAAGTAGGATTAGACTCAAATCCAATACACATCGCTGCACAACAACACTGAAAAGTGGCGGATCGGTTGAGTAACCACCGTAAACCTATGTGTTCTTGCTATATTTATTAATATAAAATAATTACAATTGCCAGAGAGTTGGAATGGCTGAAGCCCGCTAGTACCGAAACGGGGCTGTAACAATAGAGCTAGCTTGAGAGATTGAGCTAGCTTGTTTTAAAAACATTAGCAAATTATAAAATAATAAAAATGGGATCAAACAGTAACAGATCTTTCTCAAAAGAAGAGAAAATTGGATATTATGCCCAAAAAATTTCATCAACAAGAGATACATCAAGCTCATCTTTTCAATTGTCTACTGGGGCTAAAATTCGTGGAGAAATGGGTGTTAAAAAAGGCAATGCATTCATAGCTGCAATAAAAAATGCAAGTAGATAAAACAATCATTAACAAATTATAAAACAAAACAAATGAAAAAACTAATTATTGGGTTATTATTTCTCACAATATCTTAAGTAGGATATACAGAGAATAAAGTGGACGATGCAATTACCGCTGTAGATAACACTACAGAGATAGTGAATAAATCCACAAAAGAAGTGAATGCAACAGTTGTTTATTTCACAGAGAAGCTTGAAGAACTCGCTAAGTCACTAAAAGTGCCAGCAGAACATGTTTATCAAATATTAGTTAAACAACAAATAGTGCAAGCATATACATCATTATTTGCTTTCTTTGGATTATTATTATTTTGTTTAATTATAACCTATTTTTTTATAAAAGCCGATGGATTTGAAGATGATTCTTTTATAAATATTAGTGGATTTATATTAATATTAATATCAGGGATATTGGTATTAACTTGTGGAGCCAATTTTATTTTTAATGGATTTAGCGGTATTATCAACCCAGAATATGGTGCTATTAAAGAGATAATGTCGTTGTTTTAATAATAACATAAAATACCCGATGAAGATAAACAATAGGGAAGATCGGTGAATTAACACCCATACGGCGGAGGATACGAACAAACGCAACCTATAGTCATGCTAAGATGACGATGTTTATTGTAATACAGCCAAGGAGATAGTTAAAACTTCCCATTATTGTCAATTAAGCTGTTCCACTTAGAAATGGACGGGTATTTTAAATAAATGGATAGACTGGTAAGTGGGTGAAATCAGCAGACTGTAAATCTGTCGCTTCGGCTATGGGCGTTCAAATCGCTCTCTATCCACAAATCAAATTTTATGTAATATAATGATATTAAAAACGAAAAACCCAGCATATATGTGTTGGAAGATGATGAAAAATAGATGCTCTAATCCAAATGATCCAAAATTTAAAAACCATGGAGGCAGAGGAATAACTGTATGTAAAGAGTGGGTTGAATCATTTGATAGATTTATCCAAGACATAGGAGAAAGACCCGAAGGATATACTATAGACAGAATTGACAATAACTTAGGATATTGCAAGGAAAATTGTAAATGGTCATCATATACAGAACAAAACAATAATAAAAACAACAATATACGATTAACATATAACGGTGAATGTAAAACTGTTTCTGAGTGGGCAAAACACTTAAATATGAATGTACAAACACTATTTTGGAGGATAAATAATAATAAAACGGTCTCTGAAATATTATTTAATCATACCCAGAAACAATAATAATATTAAAATATACAATTTTTGTTGACGCTTATCGAAAGACCGAGTGAGACTCGATGGCAGTAATCGACTCCTCCACTTACGCACACCAATTGAACGCTAACCGGTCGCGTTAGAACCGTTCGATGGCAACTATTGAGTTGTAAAATAAGGGGGAGAAATAGTATTGATCAGCGGAATGATTAAATAAGAAGAGAAAATTGTAGCTCTCAAAGGGCAAAACTGTTGAACTTTACCGTGAAGTTGCTATTGCAGCTTAATTAGGTACGTTTCCTAGGGTGTACGAAAACACCCTAATCTTTGAATTCATATATTATGAAATATACAGAATCCGAAATCAGTCTGACTGTGCAAACAGAGGGCTGTCTTGCTTTACGAGGCAAGTACGAATCACACCCAAAACTTGATGATCAGGGTAATCCAGTGTTCTCAATTGAGCGTAATGCTAAAAATGAGATCGAAAGAAACCCAGTATTTCAAGTAAAAACAGTTCAATTACCCAAGTATCACAACTGTTCTATCGGAACCAAACTGAACAATCATTTTGTGCAGTGGGCTTTAAGCAATGAAAGTAAGCCGAAGACTTTGTCTGCCGGTTATTGGAATAAGATGTCTGATCGTCAGAGGCTACATTTTCACGTGACCAAATATGTGTCAGATTTGTATGGTGATGCAAAATTCAATTACACAATCTTGGAATAATATGAATCGAATTTGGAAAACTAAGGTTGAAATTCAGGTTGATAAAATTGTTTATCCAATAAACAGCCTTTTAATAGCAGAAGATGTTGAAGTTTTTTATTTATTACATAAAGATGATCAGCTCGAAGATGTAACTTATATTGATCTTCAGGATTTTTCTGATGTAATGGATGAACTTGGTATTGACGGAATTGACTTAATCTATTCTAATGAATAAAAATTACACTCATGATTTTAGCTCGGCTTCGATTAAACACTTAATTGAGGCTGAGTTTTATCAAAAAGCTGGGGAGATGCTTGGCAATGCTGCATCAACAGTCACAATAGTTACAGGGCCGGATTATCAAAGACATCTTGACAATGTTAATAAATATATTAAATGTAATAAAACTCGTATTTGTGAGATTAATACTGATATATTTATACACATATATACAGGGTGTAAAGATAAACCTAAAGTATCTGTTGTTAATAATTCAGTTGAGTTGTATGGCTCCAGATTCATTGATTGTGATCTAACATGCACTTCTGATCTAGCAGTAATTAGGAATACTTTGTTTAAACAAATTGATGTCCAAGCTGGATTTTCATGTGTAAATAAGGCTTTTATATTAAGCATTGGACTCAGGGGTTCTGAAAAAATGAAATACACTGAAATATTTAATAATATAATTGGATTACTTGGTGCATCTATACAGTCGCCAACTCCGCTATCTCAAAAGCAAATCATTAAATGCGATTTTGCCAACACGAAAAGTCCTGTTTATCAAAATAGACTTAAATTTCAGATGCTTAAGGGTAGGATTAAAGAATATATTTGTTATTCTTATAATGCTGGAGGAGGCCCAATGTTAACATGTTTAATTATTTACAAATAACATATGAGAACACGTAAATCACCAACAGTTATACAAGGACAGATAGTATGTGGTCAGAAAGTGATTAATTTCATTAATAAACCACTACATATCGTTAGCCTTGAACTTATCAGAACAGTTATGCCAAATGTTGGTAAAGTTACTGTTCGCAAAGAAGAGGAAGTTATCTATCACACAAGGGCTAGAAGGCCACAATTAGCAACAGTATGATAATACAAGTGTGTGGTCATTTAATTGAAACCAAGTACATTTATACAATATCTGAAGTTTATTCTGATACTGGTTATAATGCTATTATGGTTTATTTTGATGTAAAATTTCTTAATGACAAATCAACGCAAATATCAGTAGAAAAAGAAACTAATAATGTATATTACTGCGAAGAATATCAACAAGAAAAAGCTTTGATGATCAAAGAAATGCAGAAGATTAGAGATTGGCTTATTTGTAAATGGAAAGCTAGTCAATTAGTAATACCTAAAATTGAATTTAATGAAAGCCAAACTACTAAAGAAATGTAGGTCGGTTATAGTTGTAATCAACATCTATGATCGACCTATTGAGCCTAATGATAAGAAGATAATGGTTGCGAGAAAGAATGGTAATAGTTGTGATAAATTCATTAACTCTTGGAGGGGAGTTTATTATACTCCAGAGACAGCTATCGTTAAACGACGTAAGGAAATTCTTAATCTAGCTCATGAAATATCAAATAAATGGTGGTATAAATTATTAACAATATAATGAAAACAATTATAAACAACAAATTAATACGATCTTTTGGTTCATGTTATGACCCTAAATCAATTGGAATTCCGGATAGTGAATCATTATCAGTCAGAGAATGGATTGAAAAATATCGAAATAAAGTTAAATCAAAAAATGACATTATTTGGCTAATCTGTAGAAATAATTTTCTATCAGATAGAGATTTAAGGTTATTTGCTGTATGGTGTGCCAGAGAATCTTTTAAGCTTCAATCTAATGTCGATCCAAGAAGTATTAATGCAGTAAATGTTTCAGAACAGTTTGCAAACGGTAGTTCTACTAAAGAAGATTTACGGTCAGCAAAGTCAGCAGCAGAGTCAGCAGCAGAGTCAGCAGCATGGTCAGCAGCAGAGTCAGCAGCATGGTCAGCAGCAAAGTCAGCAGCAGAGTCAGCAGCATGGTCAGCAGCATGGTCAGCAGCAGAGTCAGCAGCAAAGTCAGCAGCAAAGTCAGCAGCAGAGTCAGCAGCAGAGTCAGCAAGGTTAGCTCAAATAGATAAACTTCTAACCTACTTTCTTTAATGTACTTCACTAAAATAAAGAAAACCAAAGATCAACTTGAAGTGATGATAGGTATTCTAACTAAAGAATATGGTGCGGTTGATGATGATAAATTGTCAGAATTAATAGCTAAGTATTTTGAGGTAAATATAGAAGATGCTGAATCATCGCTTAAAGCCTATAGGGCATTAGCTGGAGAAGATTATGAACAACAATCTAAGAAAATAGAATATGCAGGATTATAAAATTGTAATACCAAGCGATATTATATCAAGGCAAGTTCAAGAAAAAGCTTTTACGCTTGGATATAAATGGGCTTCCGATGACAATATTATTAGATACACAGAGAGGAGATGGCTGGTTATTGGCAATGCTTGGGGTATTTATGCTCCAGACGAGTCGGTATTTAATAATGCTCCTGGAACATTAATATCATACCAAGATTTCCTTGCAATTGGAGAAGAAATAAACCTTAATAACAACAATATGCCAGATCAAAACGAAATTGAATTAAAACTGATTAAACAGCCTAGAAGAGCTAAGAATTTAACAGTTGGTAACACCTATAAGGGAATTTTTGTTAATTCAGATGACAATCAGGTTGATTCTTATGACGATGCAGAATATTTCCTTTGTACAAATAATAATGACAAAGAGGCTCGTTATGCCATTGAGCTTTTCGATAAACAAGATCTACCGGCACCAGTAATAACATATGCAGAAGTAATTGGATCTCTTGAAGTTCAGGAAAATTGCGTTACAAGTGATATTATCAATGAAGATATTGTAAACCTTGGATGGGAGAACTTAAATCAGTGTAACAGTCCAATTTCATGCGGAATAGATGAGATAGATTGTCTTGAAGATTTATATGCAGACCTACAAGGCCAAATTGCCGCCAGTGAATTTCCATTTGCATTTGACCGTGAAACATTTGTAAAAGATTTGTTTAAGGCAATAGTAGAAAAAGCTATTGATGAATGTAGTGCGGCTTTTGTACTATTATCAACCAAAACTTCAAGTAGAAATATCTGCAATTATGTCGATGAAATTACAGAATCTCGCGGTGGAGTATCTCGTAACAGAGTAAACCCAAATTCTCACAACGAAATTTGCTTGTGGGTAATTGATAAGTAATATGCAGATAATTATTGACTTAGATAAGCTCAATAAAAACAAAATATCCATCAATGAATATATAACACTACTATCAGTTTATTACAAGACTAAGGATATTCAAATTGACTATACAGATAGAAAATCTGACTACTTCACTCTTAGAGATAAGGGATTTCTTGAAATAAATGGTAGTAGTGTTATTTTAACACCTCAATCTATAACTCTATTAGAAGGCCGTGGACGTGATTATGTTCAATTAGCAATATCTATTAGAGAATTATTTCCTAAAGGCTCTAAAGCCGGTAAATACCCATGGAAAGGCACAATAAAGTCTATCGTCGAGAAGCTTAAAAAACTTGATAAATCGCATGGGTTAAACGACTTCTCTGACGAAGAAATTATTAGTGCTGTTGATAAATATATCAATAGGTTTTCGTTAGCTGATATGGATAGGGGAATGCAGATAGCACCGTTTTTTATTGAAAAGGAAGGCAACAGTAGTCTTATGGCATGGTTGTCTATGGAAGAGCAGAGTTTTGAAACTAAAAGTATGGAGATAAAATTATGAAGCCAAGATGGTATTTTGTCAAATCATCCATATGGTCAGATTTACGAAATCCAACACAACAATTATTATACTTAACTTTTGAAGAATTAAATTCAAAAATTAAAAGTTGTAATATAATAATGTTAATTCCACTGTAATGATACAGTTTTTAGTTGCATTTGGAATAGTATTATGTGCTGCTTGTTTAGGAGTTGGATTGGGTTATCTGATTTGGATTACATTTTTCGAGGATGATTAAACTAATCTTTGCAATACTAGCTATTACTGGATATATAACCAATATATCAGATCGTAAAACTTTATCCTACTTTATCTGGCTAGTATCAAATTCAGGATGGGCTATATTGAGTTATTTAAATAATGAGTATGAACTAATGACTATGTTTATAGTCTATAATGCATTTTGCATATATGGAATTATCAGTGAAAGAAAAAAGTGATATAGAGGGAGATACTATATATTTAAAAGAACAAAAGTCTCTATATAAAGATGTATCTGAATTATTATCAGATTATTCAAACAGAGAACATCCGTCAACTTACTGGAGATCAGACGACTCGTTGCAGTGTACTGAAGACAGAAATAGATCTTTTGATGATTTATTATTACTATGTAAAAATTACTTTCCAAATACAACAGTAAATGAAATTGTTAAATTTTATGTTAATGAATCAAAATCAGCTAAAAACGAAGACAAAATTGCATATTGTTCTTATTGTAGTGGGGTTCGGAAACCAGTAGTTCATCCTAAAAATGCAATTAAAAAAAACGTTAAGAACGTAAGTGCTATAAATGATTTCTTCTACTTTCCATCAATAAGATACGATATTAAAGAAAATTCACAATTCTCTCCACAAGAACTAATTGATATGGTCGATGATGATTAATAGGGTAATAAAGCGGTTAGAAGAGAATAGAGAGCGCAGGTTAAATGGAGATATAATCGCTATACCTTGGAGTTTACCAAGATTATCTAGAGTATTACCTGGGATTATCCAAGGTCGCTTCAACTTAATATCGGCTAATGCAAAAGTTGGGAAAACTCAAATTACGGACTTTCTCTATGTATATCAGCCAATCGAGTGGTATATGAATAATCGCACTAAGGGTGTTAGTTTAAAGATACTCTATTTTTCCTTAGAAATGTCAAAAGAAGAGAAGATTATGGCTGTAATAAGCTATAAGTTATTTAAAGACCATGGTGTTATTATATCTCCAGAAAATTTACAATCAATGTTTAATGGATATATTCTTGATGAAAAGATTTTACATATAATAAAATCAGCCACATTCCAAACTTGGCTTGCAGAATTTGAAAGTATTGTTACATACCATGATTCAACTAGGAATCCATTTGGTATTTACAACGCTGTAAAAACATATGCAGAGAATAATGGTCACTATGAGTATAAAGAAATGGATTGGCAAGATCCCACTACTGGAGTAGTTTCTAAAAAAAAAGTTATTGACTATTATGTGCCAAATGATCCAAATGAATACGTTATCATCATAGTTGATCATATATCATTATTGGCCCCAGAGAAGGGCGAATCCTTGCGTGAGGCTATGGGTAGATTCAGTAGTGAATACTGTCTTAAAATGCGTGATAGATGGCGTTATATACCAACTATAGTTCAACAGCAAGCTGCTGATTCTGAGAAGCAAGAGTTTACTAAATCTGGTGGAACTATTATTGATAAAATTAAACCTAGCGCTGATGGATTGGGAGACAACAAAGCTGTTGGTAGAGATGTAAACCTAATGCTTAGCTTATTTTGGCCTGCAAGATATAGTATTAAGGAGTATAATAATTGGGATTTATGTCGAATTGGTCATAATCACCGAGAACTACTCATTAACCTTAATCGTAATGGTATTTCATCAGCATCTATTGATCTACTGTTCTTAGGCGCCTGTAATTATTTTGAAGAACTACCACGTGAGCCTGATGAAAAAACATATCAAAGAATACAATATTTGAACAATTTGACGGTATAGATGGAAGGAATAGAGTTAATAGAATTAGTGGACGATATAGAAGAAGAGTGGAGGGCTATTCCTGGATTTGAAATGTATTTAGTTAGTAATTATGGAAGAGTTTATACAAAACATCGCAATAAACTTCTTTCCCCTGCAGATAATGGTCGTGGATACAAAATGGTGTCAATTAGTAAAAATAACATAGCAAAGTTGCATTTAGTACATAGATTAGTTGCAATGTTATTTATACCAAATCCATTAAATCTTCCAGAAGTTAATCATAAAGAAGGATTAAAATATAAAAATAGAGTTTTTGATCTGGAGTGGATGACAAAATCCGAGAATATGCAGCACGCTGTAGATAATAAATTGCTTTTGCCACACTGGAAGGGAGTATTTGGTAAAAACCATCATAATAGCATAAAAGTGGATCAGTTTTCTAAATCTGGAGAATTAATTGCTACTTATGATTGTGGAAAAGAAGCAGAAAGAAAAACTGGTATTTTACAGTCTAATACAAGCTCATGTTGTACTGGCAAATTAAAGTCTGCTGGAGGATTTATATGGAAACATTCTGTAATTAAATAAAAAAACGATAACTATATGAACGAATTAGTTGATTTAACAAAAATATTAAAAGTTGGGGATAAAGTTTATTCTGTGATTTTCGGTAAAAATATTGAAATACTTAAGATATCTAAAAATGGATCTTATTGTATTGATTCAACAGAAGGATTATTTACTGAATTTGGCCAATATAAACCATTAGGAGAATGCTTAATTTTCCCATCCAAAACACAGCGTGACTGGAAAAAATATATCAAAGATCTTGAGAATGAAAAGAGGAGATCTGAATTATTAGATAAGGCAATAAAAGATTATCCTATTGGAACTAAAATTAATACAATTACGTTTGTAGGGAAGGCAGAGGTAACAGGAATACCCGAATTTTCCTATTCTGATGATAACAGTATTATTGAGGTCAAGTGCATTGGTGGGGTAAATAGATATCTTTATCATAACGAAAAATGGGCTGAAATCATTAAAGAACCGATGTTTATAACGGAGGATAGAGTTGAAATCTACGATATAATGACATTTGTATTTTATATTGACGGAGGCAAGGCAAAAGCACAACGAGCTAAATTATGTGTCGATGGAGGACTTTATTTTTCATCCGAATCTGCCGCTGAAGACTATGTTTCTAAAAACAAGAAATTATCACTTACCCCAGAACAAAAGGCGGAGATAATTGAATTAATAAAATTACATCGTTAATCTATATGAAATTAAAGCATTCAAATAAAAAGATAGAAAACTCTAAATCATTAGTTGAATTTATTGAGAATTATCTTAACGAAGGAAGCCCAGCTACTGTTGAGATAGAGTCTAAATTAGAATGTTCTGATGGTAAAAGACGTTCGTTCTCTGATCTAAAAATGTTGTGTAATAATTATTTACCAGAACTAAATGTTGAAATGGATGACATCATTAAGTGTCTTCCTGAGATAAAGGTTGAGAATGGAAAAATAATTGCAATAAGATATTGTAGTCAGGTTCGAAAATGTGTTGTAACGTTATTTCCGGTAAATCAATGGCATTGGGTTTATCTTGATGATTTTAATATAATACTTTGTGGTCTCAAATATAACGAAAGAACAACAGATATAGGTTCAGATGGAATATCAGAGCAGTATATTATTGATTTATTGAGAGAAGAAAGAGTTAAATAGTAACTAAATATAGGAGGAAGATAAGTGAGTGAAGAAAAGATTGTGTTACCTACAGAAATTAGAAAGGCTACTGCCATAAACCCATCAGTACAGATGATCTATTCCGTAATTAAAGCGGGAAAGACTACAATTTGTGCTCAACTGCCAAATGCATTGCTGGTCGAGATTGGCCCAGAAAAGGCTGATTTTGTTGATGCAATGACAATTAAAGCCAAGAGTCCAAAAGAATTCGAGGACATTTGTAATGCCATAATCGCACAGGGATGTCCGTATGAATATGTTGTATACGATAGTGTTACTATTTTAGACGACTGGTCAGAAATAGTGGGTACATTTGATTATATGGATAAAACCCAAGGCAAACGATTTAATCGTGATGCTGCTGGCACTAAATTTACGGTTAAAGATCCAAGGTTTGAGACAGTTCACTCTTTTCGCGAAGGATATCAATATTCTCGCAATAAGATGAATGACTGGTATAATTTAATGGCAAGAACTGCTAAGCATGTCATCCTATTGGCTCATGTTAAGGATAAATACATTGAGACTAAGACTGGAGATTCAGTTGAGGCTTTGGACATAAATCTTACAGGAAAAGTCAAGGCCAATTATTGCATTAGAGTTGATGCTGTTGGACATTTTTACCGTAAGGGTAACCAAGGATTCATTAAGTATGACAATGAAAATTCTGTTGTGTGTGGTGGTAGATGTGATCATTTAACTGGAGATATCTTAATTTCAGAAAAGAATGAAGATAAATCTATCTCTACATATTGGGATAAGATCTATTTAAAAGAATAGTTATGATATTTGGACTAATAAAACCTAATGATTGGATTGTTGTTTATAAAAATGGAGGAGGATATACTACCGCTGAAACCAGAAAGTATAACGCTCCATCAAAAAAATGGTACTGCTATTTGAATTACTCAAAAAGTAGAAATAAATATAAAATAAGTCATTCTTTAGATTATAATTACGATTGGATAAATGCATCTAATCCGTATCAAGCTTGTATGGATAGAATGATTAAATTACAAAGGAAAAATAATTAGTAATAATTTAAATTTAAATATATATGGGATTTTCAACTAGAGGTGTGGTAGCAAATGATGGTAATGGTGGTGGTAGTAAATACCTTACCTATGGTGTACAGAAAGCTGCTATTATTGGATATGAGCTCAAAGAAGCTAAGTCTGGTAAGCAGCAGGTGGTTTTGTTAATGGAGTCTCCAAAAGTTACTGATGCTGGTTTTGAACCAGATGAGTCAGCTAAACTTGGTGGTCGTGTAGGTCGTGTTCAGTTTACAATTTATTTTGGGCCTGCTGATAAAGAGCAGAATGACACTTTCATTGAGAGAGTTGCCCTGATTGCCAAGAAACTTAATGTTTCAGAAAAAGTTGATGCCGTTGAGGCTTCTGATCTAAAAGAATACTTGGATAAATTAATTCCAGTTGTTCGTGGTAAGTTCGCATGGTGGGCTATTAATGCCGAAGAGTATCAGAAGACTGATTCTGACAAAGTTGGTTATAGTCTTGGGTTGCGCCGCTATGGCTTCGTGGCATCATTGGATGAGATGGAAGCCAATCCTAATCATATCAAACCGTTTGACAAGACGAATAAATATGATTACAAAGCCTTGGCTATTCCAAGTAAAGATCCTGATGTAGATCCAATTACTGAAGCTTTCGGTAGTGGAGACGAACTTCCTTGGGATGTATAATATTGTTGTTTTATAGTTGTTAAATTTGACTGGGCTGCCTACGGGTGGCCCTTTCTATTATCTTTATATAATAATGAATTTCTATAATTACAAAATAGTTCTATGTAGAAAATTTAAAATTGGTGATTTAATTTGTCACAAACACAATTTAGATCGTGGGTTTGTATTCTTTTCAATAGCAACCGATTATGATGTGGATAATTATTCTGGACGAAATGGTTATTATTACAGAATGACAAAAACTCAAATTAAAAAATAATGAGAGAACCTGGATATTACTTTGTAAAATGGTTCAAAGATGACGAATGGGAAATTGCATTTAATGATGGGCATAAAATATTTCCATGGTCAATGATTGGATCAGATGAGTCATTCAAAGAAGATGCTGTTAGGATAGTTGGAGATAAAATAGAAATACCAAAATAATATGTTTTCAACACGACTTATTCTTAACAAACAAAATCTTCTAGATAAAGTATCTACTTATCAAATATTTAGTACTTACGCTAGGAATTTTAAGCAGGTGGGTATAGCGTTCAAATCAGAGTTTAGAGATGAAAAGTCTCCTTCGTGCATGATAGAAATGATCGGTGGAGACCTTTTATACACAGATTTTGGGGAAGGCTCCTTCCGCGCAATAGAATTCGTCATGAGGAAGTTTGGTTATACGTTTAGAGATGCTATTAGGAAGATAAACAGTGATTTTAATGTTGGACTAATTGACAACGGAGATTCAGTCATTACATCTTCAGAGGGATATATAGCTAATAGACTGTTTCAAAAGCAGGATTTTGTAGAAAAGTCAACAACCGAAATAGAAGTGAGATACGCTCCATATAGAGATGAAGATCTTGAATACTGGGGTCAGTTCGGTTGGACTGAAGAAATGCTTCAGAAGGCTTCTATTAGGCCAATAGACTTTTACTGGTTGACTATGGAACATAAGGATATTAATAGAATGCCATTTGCTGTACCACATGAATTGGCATATACTTACGATTACTATCGTCACTCTGGTATTTACAGGAGGAAGTTATACTTCCCATTACGAGACGGCAAGCACAAGTGGATTTCTAACGTAGATAATACTGTAATACAAAACTGGGATTTACTTCCCAAAAATGGAGGAGATCTACTGTTTATAACTAGTAGCAAGAAGGATACTGGTGGATTCTTTAGAATATATAATCAATGGAATGCTTGTGCACCAAATAATGAAGGTACGTTTATTCCGGAAAAAATATTTCTAACCAAAATTAAGCCACGATGGAAGAGAATTATTATTTGGTATGACAATGATAATACTGGAATAATAAACTCGCTTAAATGGGCTAAAAAGCACCAAATTGAGGCCGTATGGAATCCATTAAGATGTCCTTATAAAGACCAGAGTGATTTAATCAAAGCTGATGGGCTTAGGGAATTTAATTATCAACTACAAAAACTAATATAATAATTAATTATTATGGCGGTAGAGGCTAAAAACTTATTGAGAATTGGTGATCTTTATTTTCGTGGAAAGGCTAAGAACTCATCAATGCTAATTGGGACATGGGATGATCCATATCAAGAGATAGTAAAACTATCTGATTTAAAAATACTAAGGAAATTTATTAACGATTTAATAATGGATATTGAATCCACAACAAAACAAACAAAATGAAATCTAAAAAACTTTCTGATTTAAAAGTTGGAGATAATGTGTGGCATGGCGGAGATTCTGGTTTTTGCCACAGTAGCATTGAAACAATTGTTAAAATTGAAACTAAATTTGACGAAAACACTGGAGTTTCATACAATATTGGAACAATTAATTCTGGACAAAAATTCGACATGCGAACAGGAAGACCAAAAACAACTCCATGGGCATATTATATTAAAACATTAAATTAATAACTATGACAACTAAAAAAATAGGAATTTGTGCGTGGAAGACTGGAGAAAACTCTGTTGGAGTAACTCTATCTTACATATTATTCGCAGAACAGTTTGGTGAAGTAATAATGCTTATGCCAAATCATGAGTTTAGACCAGATCTAGATCTATTATTGCTCCCAGGTGGAGTTGATTGTGATCCTAGAACATATGGCGAAAAACCATCATTCATGACGCAAAAACCAGATATTCAAAAGGAATATTTCGATAGAGTGCATTTGCCTAAATACATTAATAATCAAACTCCTATTTACGGGATTTGCCGCGGACAACAATCTGTGGCAATCGCCCTAGGAGGAAAACTAATTCAACATATGTATCATGAAACTAATAAACCTGATGATCCAAGTAAAGCTGTTCATAAAATAAGTATCGATACCACTAATTTCCCTAATTATAGGGATTTCTGTGATAATAATGTTGTTATGGAAGTTAACTCAAGACACCATCAGGCTGTTAGGGAAAAGTCATTACCAGATGATTTGGTTGTTATAGCTAGGCATAATAAAGATAATCATGTTGAAGCATTAGCTCACAGAACTCTTCCAATTGTTACAGTTCAGTTTCATTCTGAAGATCTCTATGAACCAGAGCCCTTTGACTTTGCCTATCGGACAATTATGCATTTGATAAATACTAGAACTTCAATATTAGGGTAATATGGAATATTTAGCAGACTATGAATATGTTGTTAATGGTATTGTAAAAAAATGTAAATCAATATGTTTTAGTGAAATTTTTTATCGAAATAATAATACAGACAAATTACCAATAGAGAGTCTCAAAATCAAAATGTATAGAAAATCATACACAGATCAACATAAATTAGAGTTTGATAAAGATGAGATTAAGTACGTTTTTGAGAGACTTAGCCATATAATAAATCCACCAACTATATCAGATAATTTACTAGAAGAAGATCCTGGGTTAACGTTAGATTTTGTATTTAACAAAAACACAGATGCTTACGTTAAGGTGGTGTGTACTATTTCTAGATATTTCTACGAAAGACAAAAGAATAGAAATAAAACATACGCAGGAATGATGAAGGATTCTATTGAGTGTTCAAAATTAAATCCAGATGTACCTTTTATTGAAATACTTCAATTTATGCATTTCGATGTAGATAGTGGAGGCGGTCATTCTTTGGTTAATGTGTGTGACGATTGCTGTCTACAGATGATAACGTCTGATGAAACATTTAGGAAAAATATGTTTGACAAAAATGTCCTTAATGTTTACTCTACTTCATCTGGATCAACAAGTAGTGTGTTTAATAATGGGAATTTAGTCAAAATAACAAATACCAACGAAGAGTATTTAAAAACAATTAACGAAATAACACGAATATGAAAATATTAGTAGTAGGCGGAGATGTGCATTATGCTTCATGGATAGATAGAGAAATTGAATTCTTAGATTCAAAGATTAAGAATGTGCAACAAGCCGACTTGGTACTCCTAACAGGAGGCGCTGATTTTAGTCCTAAATATTATGGATGCACAGCAAATAAAAAAACACACTCAGATCCAACCAGAGATTCAGTAGAAATGGAGTTTTTTAGTGTAGCTAAGGGCTACGGTATACCGATGCTTGGGATTTGTAAAGGTGCTCAGGTTTTAACCGCCTTACAGCCTAATGGGTACTTAGTCCAACATGTGAATGGGCACGCTGTTTTTTCTCCACATGAGATACAGTTTAATAATGGTAAAAAAATGCTAGCTACATCAACTCATCATCAGATGATGTATCCATGGAATACTAAAAATTATGAAATCATTGCGTGGGCTGCAACAAATTTATCGGATATTTATGAATTTTCAAGCGAAAAAGACAGCGTGCTTAGACTTCCTGATGGAATAGAGCCAGAGATAGTATATTACAATAATACCAGATGTCTAGCTATACAGCCACATCCTGAGAATATGTCCAAGAGTTCTCCATTAGTTAGGGAGCTTAATGAATTACTTAAAGAAAAGTTTAATCTATAAAATACAACTATGAGAAAGATAATTGTTTACGGTAGTCTTAGAAAAGGCCATGGTAACCACAGATATTTGCTTAGTGACAGCCAGTTGTTATCTACTGAGGTAATTAATATACCATTCGCTATGATTTCGTTGGGCGGATTTCCTGGTTTGATTCCGTCGGAAGAACATCATGATATAACCGTAGAGGTGTATGAAGTGACAGATGAGGTTTACCGCAGCGTGGAATCACTGGAGGGCTATCCCCGCTTCTATCAAAAAGCTATAGTACCAACATCTCTGGGAGACTATGAGATTTATGTATTGGAAGATCAGAGATATCAAACTGACGACATAATAGAACACGGCGATTGGAATAAACACTATACTCCTAGATATGCCTAAATATAATGATATTTCTGTTAAGGCTAAACCTGGATTTGCTAGATTCACATATACAGTAAGAGTATCTAATAAGATAATTACTAAGTGGTTTTCTGAAAATAGTAGAGAAGGCGGGGAATATAAACTTAGAAAAGGTGAATTCCCAGAAGAAAGGTTAGCTAGTATATATTTATCATGCACTAAAAGCGATGGATTAAATTTTCTCGAAGAAGTTTGTTCTAAAACCAACATAAGACTTTTGGACATCAAGAGTATTATAAATAAAAGATATAGTGATGAACTCAAAAAGGTTAAAAATCAAGTTAATCGCATGAATACTATTTTTAAGAATAAAATAACACAACTTGAGAATGAGACTATTTAAGCCCCAGATTAGAACCAAAAATTTCAGTGCTGATGATTTAAAAGCAAGAAATGCTGGTATTGGTGAATTTCCAATGAGAGCTATAGTTAGGTTTGGCAGTAGGACAACTACTGCTGAAGCCTATCCGAATGCTTACGGAGTCCGACCAATTATTGAAGTAAATACACCAGAGGCTTGTCATAATAGTGGGGATAAAATCCTCATGAAAGAATGTTTTGATAGAGCTGGAGTTAAGACTGCAAAATGGAAATTACTTATTTCAACAATAGGCAATATTGATGAATGGGATATCTATCCTGCAATAGTAAAGCACAAAAATTCATGTAAGGGTAAGGGAATTTATCTTATTGAAAATAGAGAAGATTTGGTTGAGTTCAATAGGCTTAACAGACTTTCTGATTATATCATCGAGCAATATTTACCTTATACTAAGGAGTATAGGCTGCATGTAACTAAAAATGGTTGTTTCTACACTTGCCGTAAAATGCTTAAATCTGATGCAGAAGAACGCTGGCATCGTCATGACACTAATTCAGTTTGGATCATGGAAGAAAATCAAGCCTTTGATAAGCCGAAGAATTGGGATGATGTAGTCTCTGAATGTGTCAAGGCACTGAATGCAGTTGGATTGACAGTAGGTGCTTGTGATATTAAGATTCAGTCTGAGAAGGGTAAGCGTGCTGATTATGTTCCTGATTTTGTGATACTTGAGATCAACTCAGCACCCAGTTTTGGCACTGTAACATTAGAAAAATATCGTCAAGAATTACCTAAAATTATTAATGACAAAATAGCTAATTATGGGAAAGAGTAATTTCACTATATGGGAATTAATTAAAGATAAAAATCCAAAATACATGATTCAAGAGTGCATGATGCACATAGCAAATTGCACTTCAGATTTTAAAATAATCATACCACATGAATGGCTTAACGACAAATTAATAAAGGAAGATGTTTATAGGTGGCTAGAAATTGGCAATAAGACACTATTCCCAGCCAAAATAAGGGAAATAACAATTTCAGAGAAAGACACGAAATTGTCTGTAGGAGCTTGTAGAATGAATGGAATTTACTATGGATTAAACGTTGAACCCAGAAAACTGAACCAAAGAGAAAAATATAGATCTTCAGATGTTTTAAGTATGCCATTGGGGGCAATAAGATCTTTTAGTGTTTCAATAGAAGAACTAAAGAGTAGTTCTTATAGAAGCATAGGATTTAATGTTTCATCTAACAGGCTAAAAGTTAGGTCTATTGGTGGATTAATAGACTTAAACAACTCAAGTGATACGTGGGGAGCACATGTCGATGATTTATGTGTGTATGGTACAGATGAATTACTTAAAGACTATGTACTTAGAACTTATGATGAACTATCGAACAGAGGGTGGAGGGCTCTTCCTGCATATGAAGTTACTATTGACTGTAAAAATGTCATAAGTAAAACTCATAGGTTATCAATACTATCTTTCTACAGATATTTATATAGTAGCAGGTATCCAGATGTTGTATATAATGCATTAAGGTTGGTATCTATTGGTATCGATCCATGGGAGGCACTGTACGCATCATTAAGCAAAATCAATGGTAATTATTATAATTATTATTCACTACTTTCTGCTCCAGGATTCAAATCTATAGAAAAAGTTTCCAAAGATCTTAAAATATATGATTCAGTAAACAAATCTTTTTCAATAGATCGACATGATAAGCATTTGTATGTAGATTTAAGTGGATCGGAGGAGAATATTATTGAGAATGTTAATAATTTTGTTGAAAAGTCATTAACAGGAGCTAAAGCAGAAGATAAATTCAGGTTTATATGTATAAATGCATCCAAAACATTGACTAATAATAAAGTTTATACATCGGCGTGTTTATCATATGATAAGAAAAAAAATTTTTTGTGTGGTGATGATTATAAATATAGATACTACTCATCAAGTAGATTTAAGCAAGTAAAATAACAAAAGTTTAACAAAATGAATTTAATTAACATAAACAACATTACGATTGGATCTGATCCAGAGTTTTTTATTGTTACAAAAGATGGAGAAGCATATCCATCAACGGAGTTATTTAAGGGGACTAAAGAGAATCCTGAAGATCAAGGTGGCGGATATGCTTTACTTACTGATAATGTTCTTGTAGAAGGTAATATTCCACCAGCTAATAATGAGGCTGAATATGTTGAATATATGATTAATCTTCAGAATATGATCAATAGTGTTCTAGAAATTCGTGGCATGAAACTATTCGCATCAGATTCAATGAAATATAAACCAAGATTTCTTGAGCATCCAGAAGCTAACGTTTTTGGCTGTAGTTCATACAAAAACGCTTGGGAGTACGGTTCATTTTCTGCTGAAAATATGAGTCATTTGCCTATTCGGGTAGCTGGTGATCACCAACATGTAGGATACCAATTACTTACAGATAAATACTCCAAGAAAGAAATGAATCGTTATATCGCAAGAGCTTTCGATTATTTCTGCGTATGGCCTTCAAGACAGCACTATAATGATGACTTCAGGGCTAAGTATTACGGGCCATATGGGGTATACAGAGATTGTGACTACGGGCTCGAAGTTAGGGCTCTAGGTGGTCATTTTACGGCTCCTGAGCATCTGTCTTGGGTATATCAGCAAACTATTAAGGCCGTAGAATTTTGTTCTGTAGAGTCTAATTTGATGCTTTTAGAACGAGTTAATAATCCGATAACTGAAGATATTGAGTCAACTGAACAATACTACAAAATACTAGGTATTGATTATAAAGAATTATTAATAACCGAAGAATTATGCAAGACGAGCTCATTGGTTTCGAAGTAGCTAAACTAGCTAAGGAAAAAGGATTTAATGAAGAATGTATTTCTGGATATAGAAAGAAAAAAGATTTAATGACTATTGATAGAAGTGAAGAATCTTATTTTGCTGGAGCATCAAGGAAATTTAAAAATTCTGAATTAGAATCTTATAATAAAGATTTTCACGATGACTGGGTTGTTATATATACAGCACCAACGCAATCCCTTCTTCAGAAATGGCTCAGAGAAGTTCATAAAATTTATATTGAAATAAGAAATTACCAAGAATACAAAAAGGATAATTATGCTCATACCTTAAATTTTACATATGATTCAAATTACAATGATGATAGTGGAAATAAAATTGGGCAGATTATATCTAGAAAGTATTATGATTATTACGAGCTTGCTCTTGAAGCTGGACTTTTAGATGCACTAAAATTAATTAAAACTAAAGAATGTTAGAATTATTCAATTCAATAATATTAATACTAATAATTCATACGGCTATATATAGAACACTAGGATATAAAACACCTGGAATACTATTTTGTGGCCTTTTTGGATATATCGGAAAGCGTAATAATCATAATTTTAACTGGGATAAATTTAATCATCTCGGCTTAGATAATGATGAGCGCGGCGGAGACTCCGTGGGAAGAGCTGTTGGAGATAATATTGTTAAGTTTGTAAATAACAATAAAGTTAAGACAACATATCAAGAGTATGTTATAAATCATAAAAATGATGAGCCATCACACATAGCTATTGGACACACCAGAAAGGCTAGCGTTGGAGTTGTTAATGTTACTAATGCTCAACCCATAGTAATAGATCTTCCAAATAATCAAAAGTTTGTAATGGTTCATAATGGGACTATATATAACTGGGAGGATTTAGCTAAAAGTCATGGTGTAGAGAGCGAAGGTAAAACTGATAGCATGGTTCTCGCTGAGATAATAGTAAAAGATGGATATGATGTACTTAGAGAATACAATGGAGCTGCAGCTTTAATAATAAAAGACGATAGAGACGCAGATACATTAAAGGTGTTTAAGGGACAGTCAAAAAACTATTCGTCAAAACTTGAAGAAGAGAGACCATTGTTTTATTATCAAGAGAACGAAACCAGTATGTATATTTCATCAAAAGAAGATGGACTATATTTTATTGGAGGACTTCCAGATAATATCGTTGACTTCAATTCAAATATGCTATATACAATCTTTGAAGGACAAATAATCAATCAAGAAGAATACGATAGATCTGATTGTTCTTCATGTAGGATATGGCCTAAAACCAGTAACACGAACTTCTACGGAACAAGATATAGCGCGTACGATGATTATGAAGATTTGAGAGGTCGTAACGAAGCCGTGCCATATACAAATAAGCCGAACATGAGGAAAGATACTATTCCGACATCAAGTGATGTTAGAAAGATCATTCAGGCTAAGCTTAGGTATTGGTTTTGTAAATCTGGAAGTAGCCCATACTATGCAAATGGTATAATAACTCTCGATGAAGAAGGTCAGCTTTGGGGAAAAACCAGTAAATCTCTGGGTAAAGAATATTATTTTTACGCTGGGATAATGCTTAAAGACTCCAAATCATATTATGAAGTAAAGGAGAAGTTTGGCAAGGCAAGGCACTTTATAGACAATGATGTTAATATCTCTGAAATGTGTAAGTATTCTGTATATCCAGTATGTACGATTGACTCACAATTACCAGCATATGGGAATATTAAAAGTCACGAATACAAGCTTGGTATCAATGGACAAAAACCGTATTGGATAACATCTTTCTATACTGGAACAATTGAACCATTATTTTCTTATAAACGATACCACGTGTATTCAGGGGATCTGGCTAGCACTTTTTTTAATAAAGATGCAAAGACACCAAACCATTCAATAATTTCAACTCAAACACCGGCACTACAATCAGAGTTTAAGCCAATTGACATAAATTTAAAAGATGGTATTAGTTCTGATGTTTCAAGAGAACTAGCAGAAAAAGCAGTAAACAGTGCAATTGAAGTTGTAGGGTTTGCTGGGAATAACGATAAGTCCCCATTTAAAACTCCATACAAAAAAGCATTAGAGGAGATCTATGAGGATATCGAAGATGCTGATTACGACTTGAAAAATGATTTCCCAGTAGAAGACGACGACACTATTGACGATGATGATATCGATGATTATGATGATTGGGAATCATCAGATTATGTCAGTAAAGTAATCAGCCTTGGTATAGATCAAATATTAAAAAGTATCGATGAAGTAATTCAGGAGATCGAAATGCTTGGTGTTAGTGGAGAAAATGTTAGTAATGCGTTGTCTAACTTTTATAAACTTCAAGATCCATTTATGAATATAAAAGAATTTAAGAAAAAACCACTTATAATATCTTACGATGATCAATTCTAAAGATTTTACTGTTACAAGTGTATCTGGAAAGCAACTTCCAAGAAACAGATGTAGATATATAAAAAAAGAATACTACGAAATAAACGTAGATTGTTTTCTGATGCCAGATAATTGTTGGCACAGGGTCAATAATGGGAAGATAGCTTTTGATAATGAAATCAAACAGTATGTCATGATCGAAGGCTCTTCTTTAAGAGAGGGTATTATAGGCATTAAAGAAAATGGCGAATTTTTGTTTGGAATGTTTTCTAGTAATCCTGCTAAAAATACAGAAATAGATAATATTCCATGTATTTCATATGAAATAGCAGAATCTTTAGGAGCGAAAGAAAGGATCGCCACCGGAACATTTTATACTGAAGAAAAAGCTAAAACTATCGCTGGATTTAATAATAGGGCCATTCTTAAAAAGTATTCCTTTCCACTAGATTATTCTGCTGGGCCAAGGATAAGAATGTTCTCGGAAGCATATAATCAACTCTATAAACCAAAAGATTACTATGGTTTAAAACCAGTTTTTGGTAAAGAGCTGGGTAATACTACTTTTGGTTAAAATAAAAAACACTGCAATATATTTTGTTTTCTGGGTTTAATATAGTATCTTTGATACTTATTAATTCATAAACCAGATTACATGACTTTAAAATTAAAAGAATTACGTGAATTTACCAATGATGTGTTATTAGATTTTAATGATGGACTTTTAAAAAAGGACATGGCAAAGAAACATAATACATCTATTGACATTATCTCAAAGTTAATAACAGAAAACGATCTGTCTTTTGCAAAAAGAAGGCAAATGGTCGACTGGAATCCATTCGAAAATCTGTCAGATCCTAATGTTATGTATTGGCTTGGAATATTGGCTTCAGATGGAGCTATATTTGAAGATAGAGTTACTCTTCAGCTTGCAGAAGTTGATCGTGAGTTGGTAATAAAATACCATAAGTTCTTAAAAGAAAAGCCAACACTAAGACAAGTTGTCTGGAAGGTTGGTGGAAAAAATTTCAATGGATACATGGTTAGCTTTAGAAATAAAGATGTAGTCGAGTTTCTTGATAAGTTAGGAATAACTACAAGAAAGTCAAATACAATTAGCATGTCATTCCCAGTAAATTCCCATTTTCTTAGAGGACTAATAGATGGAGATGGAACTTTAGAGATTAGAAATATTGAAAATAGATTGTTTTCTAGAATAAGATTTGCTACTGCATCTACAGAGATGGCATTAAGTGTAATGAAATTTTATTTGGATAATGATCTTTATTTGAGATATTATAAAGACTCCGGAGCTCATAGAAAAAGCGCAATTCACGAAATCGTTGTTTCAAGAAGCAGCGATGTTCTAAAGTTATTAGATATGTTGTATAACGACGCTGATACTTATATGGAAAGAAAGTATCAAAAAGCCGTCCAAATCAGAAATGTATTGGATAATAACACCTTAAATTCAGGGAACCAGCGTTAGGAATCCTGAGCGAAATCTATCCACCAGTAATGGTAATTGAAGTAATGAACTGCTTCTGACAAGTAGATAGAGACGTGCAGAGACTATAATAGGTGCTCCCAAACAGGTAATGCTGTGGGAGAATGGATAGTCCGAGTGGAGAGAACCACTTGTTTGAAATTGAGACCCAGGACGGGTCAATAGCAGAAAGACACCTCATCAGAAACGGTCTAATTCCATTGAGAGATGGAAGTCTTAAGCATGACAATATTGAACCATACGAATACACAACTATCCCTCTATCTGGAGAGAAAGGTTTGTACACTATGATTGATGTAATGGATTTAATCAAAAAATACACTACGATTGGTGATAGGTGCGCTCTGCATGTCCACATTGGCGGATATAAACCATCAAAGGAATTTGTTGTAGCACTACATCGTGTTGTACTGAAAATCCAAGATGAAATATATAGTATGTTCCCAACGAACTATCAATTTACGTCTGACAATGGATGGAAGCAGAAAGATTACTGTGCCCCAATTAACGACTTGCGATTATTGAAAAGAAATTCTGTTGAAGAAAACTTCAATGTCATTTTTAATCACTATAGTGGTGGTTATAGTAAGTTTGTTAACTTTGGTTATTGTAATCATCCTAAAGATGAGGGTAACCGTGCGAAATGGAGCATCCAGGAAAGATATAAAATTGTCAACATAATCCCGTTGATTTGGGGAAACTCTGGTACTGTAGAATTTCGCGTTCATCCGCCCACACAGTCGCCACAGAAAGTTCTTAATTGGTTGTACATCTGTAATGCAATATTAGCTTATGCTTATAAAAATTCAGAAAAAATAGCCAATTTTGCACCATTAACAGACTTAAATTTGCAAACTATCTTCTTTGATGTTTACTCATCATTGTTAGCATCAAAATTGCTATCGTATGTTGAGTGGCGTAAGGAGTATATGCAAAATATGGACGCTACTGGCAAGAAAGAGCTTGTTGAAGATTTAACTAAAGTAATTCCTTACAGCGTTTTATCATGAAAGAAGAACTGATAATTATTGCCAAACTATTGATGAAAGCAGCTTCTCGCCATAAGCGGGAGGTTGTTTCTCAATATATTCATTCACTGAATTCTGGAAATATTAATACTGCTAGAATTATTGCTGATGAACTTATGGACTTCTATATTGAAGAAGATACTGATACGAAAAAAATATTACTATCTTCAGAATTATATGATAAAACTATGGAATACTATGAACTTAACAGATAATTTATGAAATTAATACTATCAGATGCTCTAGATAGAAGAACTCGTAAAATTAAAATAGATGGTATTAATACTGGAGATGTGTATGTTACAAATAGCCCAGTAGGAAACTGCCAAACATTCAGTATTGCGTTAATATATAAATTATTTATACTTACCAAGGAGCAATTTAAATTGTTACTATGTGAATTATATAAGGATATCGGCAGGAAACAATTACTTTCTGATGTTAGAGAATGTGATTCTCCTAAATTATTAGAACTGTTTACTCCATTTTCAACAAACATAATTACTGCTCCATACATAAGCACAAATGGTAGCCATATGGTTATGCATTTAATACAATTAGACACATCTAAATTTATGGAATGACAGAAAGACTTAATATAACTGAGAGTGAATATAGGGGGCTAACTATGCCCTCTTATTCATTACTCAAGAAACTTGATGATAGCGGGCCTCGATCTATCAATCGTAAGTATAAATTTGATTCAGAGGCCATAGATTTTGGCAGTCTCCTTGATTGTAAATTATTGTGTCCAGAAGAGTTTAATAATAAATTCTATTTTGATGCCACAGAGAAGCCAACAGAACAGTTGTTAAAACTAGCCGATCATGTTAGTAATTTACACGATAATTTTGGTCAAATCTTAGACAAAGAGGATATCTCTAGAATTTCTGAAGAGTTGAATCTATTTGGAAGCATTAAAGATCCAGACAAACGCATTGCTAAGTTTGATACAGATTTATTCTGGAACTACCTAAAAGCTAAGAGCGATGCTGTTGGAAAAACAGTGTTTACTCCAGACACATTATCAGAATGCTCTGAGGCCGAGCAAATACTTAAAACTCATCCTAAAACAGCACATATATTTAATCCAACTAAAGATGAGGAAGTTATTAATCAATTAATGATTATCTCTGAGGTTAATGGGATAAAAGTTAAAATCATGATTGATAAGCTAATTATTCGTCATAAGAAAAAAACTATAACTGCATACGATCTCAAGGCCACTGAATTTAGGCAGGTTAACTTTCCGTATCATTTCAAGAAGATGAAATATTATCTTCAAGGAGGATTATATAAAGCAGTTATAATTAACTATATTAAAGATGTACTTCAATTAGGATATGAATTAGAAGACTTTAAATTCATTGTTTACTCAAGGAGTGATAGATATCCATTTATTTGGAATATGGGCTACAAATGGCATTTAAAGGCCATGGATGGCTTTATTAATGAGTATGGAGATAAAGTCAAAGGAATAAATGAACTTCTTGATGATTATAAGTACTACATAGAGAATGATTACTATGAAATTGATCGGAATATTATTGAAAACGAATCTTTAGAACTATAATTTTAAATGGAAGTTACTAAATCCATTCGCAAGTCAATGATTATTCGACCAAGTGGCAGGAGCACTGATTTTATTGCCCCATCATTTGGTCATGGATGCCTTTTCTTCAATTGTGCATATTGTTACATGAAGCGTCATAAACCAGAAGGATTGGATGTTGCGACCAATATTAATGACATATTATCTGAAATAAACAGTCATGCGTGGTTTGCATCCGTAGAAAAGCCTAATCAGACTCACGATAGATTTGTGAGCTACGACATTTCCTGTAACGAGGATTTTGCCGCACACTCTAAATTTTATGATGTAGAAAAGATTTTTAATTTCTTTAAAGATCATCCAATAGCTTTTGCATCTTTTGCAACTAAGAAGGTTAATAAATCTTTATTAAAGTTTAATCCAGATAAAAAAGTTAGGATTAGATTTAGCTTAATGCCATCTAAGTATTCTGATATACTAGAACCATACACTTCGGACATCTTAACTAGAGTGTCCGCTATAAATGATTTTTTAGAATCTGGATATGAAGTTCATGTTAATTTTAGTCCAGTTATCTATACTTTAGATTGGAAGGAAGAGTATGAAAGATTATTTTCTCTATTGAACTTAGTAGTTAAAGATGAATACAAAGAGCAAGTGAAGGCTGAGGTTATATTTTTAACACATAATCAAGATAGACATGAGTATAATTTAGCCAATAAAATTCCAGGTGAAGACTTATTGTGGCAGCCATTAATTCAAGAAGATAAGATTTCTCAATATGGTGGAAAGAATATCAGATATAAAAGAGATTTTAAAAGTCGATTTATAAATGAATTTACAGAACTACATGATAGGGTTATACCATGGAATAAAATAAGATACATTTTTTAGATAAAAATATAAAATATGAGTAAAACCAAATATGTGCTTGGATTTTTATTTTCCAATAACAAAAAAGAAGTTGTTCTAATCAAAAAGAATAGACCTCTTTGGCAAAAGGGATTATATAATGGTGTAGGTGGCCACGTTGAAGATGGAGAAACTCCGCTAAAAGCCATGAAGAGAGAATTTAACGAGGAAACTGGAGTTAAAATAACTAAATGGACTAAATTTGCCGTCCTACGAGGAATGGATTTTGAAGTTTTTTGTTATAAATCGTTTTCTGATAAATCAAAAGACGTTGAAACAAGAACAGATGAGCAAGTTTCCCTCAAATATACAGATAGAGTAAAACTATTGCCTGTGATATCGAATATACCATGGTTGATTGAAATATGTTTAGATCCAGATAGTTTTGTAACAACCATAAAATATAAATAATATATGACACATATTAAGCCAGTAGAAGATTGGAGGTGGAGTGATGCTTAATAAAAGTTATAGTTATTTGGTTCCTTTGCTTAACGAAAAGTGTTTTATAGATAGTGATTTTGTTATACTAATAAGCAATACTTTTGTGTATCATTACGACTATCCAGATGAAGAAATGATCACTATATGTTATGAAAATTCTGATACTGAGTTATTTCAACAATATCTAGAGATAATTAAAGAAAATGAATTATTTAAGGAAATAAAAGAATCTGAAGATAAGATATATATAACTCTATACTTTCCAATAGAATTTATTAAAGAGTATCGATTATATAAACTTGGCAAATTCTCTAGATTTCCAGAATCATCAAAGAAAATAATTCTAAACTATATATTGGATATTCACAGTATTAATAGTGCTAATAAAGTACGAAGAGTTCTTTATCGAGATGAGAATTTAAGAAAAGAACTTGAACACAAGCTTGATCTTATTATAGACGAAAAGCTTGAACTAAGTTCAAAACCCAATAGAGTAGATGAAACATTTATATTTATAGAAAATGAAGAGTGGAGATAAAGTCGTTGTAACCAGACCGGATGGGAGTATTCTTTTTGGAACAATTAGTAGAATGGATGTTGCTACGTTTCATGGTAAGAATTACCATATAATTAAAAGTAATACTACCGGAATAGAGAGTTATATAGATTCTGAAACTATTACACTAGAATCTGATACAAAATTAGTTATTCCAGATGGATATTTTGAAAAAGAAGAATTACTTGAGATAGTAAATCAAGAAAAATCAGCAGAAGAAATATTATTAGATCTTAAAGATCATTTAACGAATTAAAATATAAATATGAATAGTAGTGAGAAGGATTTGAGTAGAGAGATATTGAGTGAAATTACTATTTTTAATAAATACGCGAAGTATCTTCCCGATAAAAAACGTAGGGAGAGCTGGAAGGAACTCGTAGACAGAAATAAAGAAATGCACATTGAGAAGTTTCCGAAGTTGATTGGAGATATAGAGTGGGCATATCAATTTGTCTATGATAAAAAAATATTACCATCAATGCGTAGCCTTCAATTTGCAGGTAAGGCAGCAAAGATAAACCCAGCTAGACTATATAATTGTAGTTATATGGCTGTTAATGACCTGCGATCTTTTCAGGAGGCAATGTACTTACTTTTAAGCGGTTGTGGAGTTGGATATTCGGTACAAAAACACCATATAGCACAACTTCCAGATATTAGAAAACCTAATCCTAATAGACGCAGAAGATATGTCATTGCCGATAGTGTTGTTGGGTGGGCTGATGCTATAAAAGTATTAGTCAAATCATACTTCGGGATATCCAGCTCAACGATTGATTTTGATTACCGTGATATTAGACCAAAGGGCGCTCTATTGGTGACATCTGGTGGAAGGGCTCCTGGAAGTAAGCCGCTCAGAGAATGTCTGACAAAAATCCAATGTTTATTAGACGATAAAAATGACGGAGATAGATTGACTACGTTAGAGGCGCATACAATTATGTGTTATATCGCAGACGCAGTACTTAGCGGTGGAATTAGACGAGCAGCATTAATATCGTTATTTAGTATTGATGACACAGACATGCTGTCATGCAAAGCTGGTAATTGGTGGGAATTACATCCAGAGAGAGGACGTGCGAATAATACAGTAGTTATAGTGAGATCTAAAGTTAAAAAGGATGATTTCTCTAAGATTTGGAATTACATTAAAGCATCTGGTTCTGGTGAACCTGGAATTATGTGGACAAATAATCCAGAGATTGGGGCTAATCCATGCTTCGAGATATCATTAAAGAACATGCAATTTTGTAACTTAGTGGAAATCAACGCATCAGACATATCGTCGCAACAAGATTTAAATGACAGAACCAGAGCTGCAACTATAATTGGAACTCTGCAGGCATCATACACAGATTTTCATTATCTAAGGGATAACTGGAGAACCAATTGTGAAAAAGATTCCCTTCTTGGAGTCTCAATGACCGGAATAGCTTCAATGGAATTGTTTAAATATAATACAGAAGAAGCTGCAAACGTATCGGTTCAGACAAATGATGAATACTCAAGTATTATTGGAATCAATAAAGCTGCAAGGATAACTGCCGTTAAACCAGCAGGAACGACTAGCTTAGTATTAGGAACCTCTAGTGGAGTACATGCTTGGCATGATAAATTTTATTGGAGACGAATGCGAATTAATAAGAATGAAAGTATTTATGAATATTTGCTTAAAACAAACCCATTTTTACTTGAAGATGATTACTTTCATCCAAATACCACCGCTATAATTAAAGTGCCTCAAAAGGCTCCTAATGAGGCTATATTAAGAGATGAGCCTGCCTTATCATTGTTAAATAGAGTTAAGTATATTACCGAGAAATGGATCAACCCAGGATTCAGAAGTGGATACAATCAGCACAATGTTAGCTGTACTGTATCTATTAAAGATAATGAGTGGGATGAAGTTGCTGAATGGATGTGGAATAATCGAAAGATATATACAGGAATATCCGTTCTACCATATGATAATCATTCATACGTGCAGGCTCCATTTGAATCATGTACCGAAGAGGAATATTTATCAGCTATGGAAAATCTCAAAAATATTGACTTAACTCAAGTTATTGAAGATTTCGATGGAACTAATCTTTCTGGGGAAGTAGCGTGCGGAAATTCTGGATGTGAAATAACTTAGCTTATGGACGAACAAAATAATCCAAATAATAATTTTGCGTATTCTAGGTTTGATTTGGAACAACTTGAGAGATCGATGGCTGATATATCTGGAAACCAAACACAAGCAAATAGTGCTTTAAGTTATTGGATAACTGAAGATTATGCAGACGGTAATTGTGCAATAAAAATAAAAAGTAATAACGAAACTAATGAAATGAATTCAAATAATTTCAAATTAAATGTTGAATATACAAATAAGAGTTCAGCATATGGTCACTCTAGAACAATGAAAGCTTATAGAGTTGGCGACGATAGATCATCTGTATTTAGAGTTGATCAAATACCATTTCCAGAATGCTGTGGAATAACTATACTTAAAAATATAGGCGTATCAGACAGAATTTCTAGAATTGAATTCAAAGAAGTGATTGGTCTTGTTATTGATCATTTAATGGATGAAGATCAATACAGTAAAATCATCATTTACACTACAGATAATTCAACTTTAGCTAAACAGTTGGCTAGGTTTGACGGAGCATTAATGACTGGATCATTCAGAAATCGTCGTAGCGGAAATATTCTCGTTGGATTTGAAATTGATATCAATCCAAGCGACATGAATATTAACGAAGACGAACATGATGATGAATTTGATTTAGAGGAATTAGATGAAGAAGATATTGATCAAGATGATCTTCATGAGGAAGAAGTTGAACAAGAAAATGCTCGGTCTATCTTTGATTTAATGTCCGCTAAAGATAAAGATTTTCTTTAGCATACTCTAATGAACAATCAAATAAGAGATGTGCTTTCAAATAGAGTTACAATTGTTGAGAATATAGATAACTTAGTTAAATATGGTAATGATTTTAAGAAAAATCTACAACAATTGTCTCTATTTGGAAATTCTATTGAAGCAAAACCAAAGCTGTCAGAAATAAATAATATTAATTATTATGAGGCCGTAACCAAAGAGAAAAATATTTTAGGAATATGTTTAACATACAATATCTTTGACAAATATTTTCTAATAAAAAAACGATTTTGCAATAATACAATAAGTTCATTGAATGAGATGACAGAAGACTGTCCATCTGGAATAATATTACTATCATCAATAAATGATATTGAATACAGAACATCTCTTGCTGGAAATAAATACGCTAAATTACAGTTACAAGATTATGACAGCTCGTGTGGTGTGTACTTATGGGGATCTGCGTATCAAAAGAACATAAGCAAGATCTTTAAAGATAGAATTTATCTCATAGAACTTGGTTATAATAAAGATAATGAAAGCGTTTTTATCATAAATATAAGGCCTGTTGATGATATAAACCCACAAGAATATATATCTACAATAATTCTAGGTATTGATAAATCAAATACTGTTAAAACCAGAGAATATGTTTTCAAAAATATGTTTATGGGCACAACCGGAGATTATAACCTTATATTTAGATATTCAGAAGTAGATTATGCCGCTCCATACAAAATTATATTTAACGAAGAACATTATCTTTATTTAAAAGATTTAAACATTAATATAGAAATACAAAAATGACAGATAAAAATACATCTTGGAAGATACAAAAGATTACTGAAAGTTTAAATAGTTTACTTCAGTATAAAAACTTAAACTATGGTGATTCAGCGCTAAATCCAATCAAGGTTTTTAGTAAGTCAGACGCAACGGATAGTATTACTATTAGGCTTGATGATAAAATCAGTAGAATACAGAATTCCAAGGAGTTACGTAAGAATGACGTCGCTGATATTTTTGGCTATATAGTATTATTATGTGCATCTAAAGATTGGATCTCATTTGAAGAATTTAAAGATTAATAATTATGAGCGAATTACAACAAGAAGGCAAGATAGTTGGAACCAATGTTAAGAATAATTCTATAGAAGAAGAGATTGATCAGTATCTTGGTGAATCTGGTAAAATACTTGAGGCTGCTTTTAGGCAAACCTCTGCATCTAGTCAGTGGACATCAATTGTTCAATCAGCACCTATTCCATATTATATTCCAGACTCTAGATATAAAGTAGGAGTAGATCCTGGTGATCGTCCTAAATCCACTAGAAATGATTACTTTGACATTCCAGTAATAAAACCAGGATCAGGACTTCGTGCTAGTATGGAGACGGTAAATGTTGACAACACAGGTAAATACAATTGGTCTTCTGAGTACGAAAGAATGGCTGATTCAATAAAGAAAAAGTCGCCTAAATATATGTCACAACCTATTCCTAAATATAAAGATCAAATTAACATTAAAGATGCATTATCATCATTTAGAGATCTTAATGAAAAAGATGTTAATAAATTTATATTAACGGGATCAGTAGCTTTATTTGTTCAAAATAAGATAACTAGAAATCGATTCAAAGATGTTGACATTATCTCCATGTCTGATTTTGAGATGGATGATGACATGGTTGTTTATCCGAGATTAAAATATGAGATTATAGATGGTGGTGGAGAAATGAGATCTATAGTATTTAATAATGTTTTATTCGACATATTCAGCTATAATCCAGAAAAAGAGATTGATGTTATTGAAGTTAAGTTTGGTAAAGAAACTTATTTATGTCAAGACTGGAAACAAATAATTATGGCAAAAATGAGGATGATAATTCCAAAGATGAAAGATCATGAAGAGATATTCAACAATTGCATAGAGATTAATTTTAAATAATATGAGAAGCAAGCTAAGAATACCTATATTTTTGAATCTTATTGATGGAATCTATACCGATGTATTTACACAGTCTTTTGGGTTTAATTATGATGATGAAACCATAGATCAATATGTAGACTCAATATATGAAAATTTATTTGAAATTACTGAATATTGGACGGAGAATCCAGACCTAAGATTTAGCCAAGTTTTAATTAATATTGGCATAATTCCGAATGTCCCTGGAGTATGGTACTATAAGGAAGAACATGAAATCCTTCAAGACCTAGGAGTACAAACCAGAGAATTTCTTTTATGGGGTCAGAATTTTGATAAAGATATGAATAGGCTTCCAGAAACTATCTATAAGCCAGTGAAAGATCTAAGTACTGATCATATAAAGGCAATACTAGATGGAGGATGGTGTCGTTCTGAACCGTATTTACAGTGTTTTAAAGATGAATTAATACTGAGAGAGGGCAATGAAGTTCCTGAAAATATTTAAAGAAATAAAGGGGGTGTTTGTGCCCCCTAAAAAGCGTTATTATATTGGCAAGATTGCTCATGGCACTCCATATTTTAATCCATGGAATTTTGTATCGACGATTATTGCATTCAGGAGATTAAAACTTAAAACTCCAGAACAATTGGCTGAATATAAAGCTAAATATCCACATGCAGGTACAAAAAACAATAACTATTTATTTACAAATATGCCAATGGTTCACAGAGCCAAAGAGTGGACATTTCAGTTATTTGATAATTGGTATTGGGTACAAATTGGATGGCCTATATATATTTATTGGCATAACTTAGGATGGAAAGATAAGTGGGGGTCGCCACGCTATGAATGGTCTCCAGCATTTTATATATTTTTCTTCAAGTGGCAATTCTGCATATGGTGGGGAGCTCCAGATAGAGAAAATGATAAGTATTACGAAATGATTTTATGGTACTTAAAATATTCTGAAAATGATATCATTAAAGCTGAGAAAACTTGGGGATGGGTTGATTACGAAACTAAGAAGTCAACGTGGAATAAAAAATATTTATTATGAGTGAACTGGATCAATTTAAATTGAAATCCAAAACCTCAGTCGTTCAAATTAACGGCTTAGGTCAAGGAGGTTGGATGGGCTGCTTATGTCAAGTTGATGAAGTAAAACCATGGGGAGTTCAGGCTTGGGTAGAAATTCCAATGCAGGGATCTGCATATATTAGACTACGATGGGAGCAATTTGATTACATTGGAGAAGCTAGAATGATAGGAGGAGATTATGAGGAGAAATTGGCAGAAAATAATTCATGACACATATAAAGAACTGTATTTGCACGCAGAACCATCGGCAGATTTTGATGAACTCGTGGCAAATGCAGTTCTTAATAATCGTGGAGAGAAAGTAATTAACTATCTGGATTATGAGATTTCAGCAAGTTTAATGGATTCCATTGTTAGTAGTTTTGAGAAAAGATATAAAATGTCAACTCACGATATCAAAGGGTACAGATTTGCAATATATCTAGGATGTAGCCCCAAAACGAAAGTAAATGGATAAATTAATAAACGAACTTAAAGATGCTGTTATTTCATATTTAGAGAAGAAACCTCAAGGCGAACCTTACCTAATTTATAGAAATAACAGATATACTGCCCAAGATTGTATTGATTCTATTGCAAACAATGAAGAATTTGGATTATCATTAATAAGAAATTCAATTTTACTTTCAATAGATAGATTTGATAGACTGAAAGATAATTTCCAAGATTTTACAAAACTCTAAATTAATTATCTATCTTTGCATCATAATTAAATATATTATTATGGGCGAAGGCAAAATAAAGAATGCATCCAAATGTTCTTATGATGGAGTTGATTTTAAAAGTAAGCTTGAGTTATTTTGTTACAAAAAACTTCAAGAAGCTGGTATCGAATTTATATATCAGCCACCTACTGTAGAATTAATTCCATCATTCGAACTAGATTTTAAGTGTTACGAAGATATTGGCAGGATAGTTCGAGATGAGAACAAGAAGGTTAAATATTCAACAAAGAGATTTGACGTAACTAGTAAAATTAGAAATATATCATACACACCAGATTTTGCATGTTGCGATGGATTATACGTCATAGAAACGAAAGGCTACTCCAACGATGCCTTCCCGTTAAGATGGAAACTCTATAAGCAATATCTGATGAATATTGGATTTAAGGGTATCTTAATGATGCCAGAGAATCAATCAGAAATACTTCAATGTGTAGAAATAATTAAAGAAAATCAATCTATTCAACACCCGTAAAGTTCAGCTCTAGATATCGTATAATACAAGCAAAAAAGGGTTTATAGTAGCACGATATATGAGAAACCCTGCGAATAGATTGTTTAAAAATAAAAGTAATCACTCCCCCTCTCGACACATAAAATTGAAGGGCGCTCAGAGTGGTTCGTATCTGTAATCAAGCCTTATATGGGCAAGATAAGACGATAAGGCAAAGACCGCTGATCACGGACACTGGCCTTTAAAAATTTTAAATTATGAGCGTAAATAATTCAAAACAAAAAGAACTAACAAAGTGTGAATTATTAAATATGGATATTCATGAACTCATTGCAGTATATGATTTTCCATATTTTCAGATATTAAGAGTTTCAAATGGATGGATATATTCATACTGGAATCAAGTTAATCAAGATTACACAAGAGACATATTTGTAAAAGAATAAATTATGGAGAAATATTACTTAATAGAAAGAGCTTTTTCTAATGGATTTTGGGATGATGATAATGGTAGGTTCGTGCCGCAATCTTTTGCTACTAAATACGAGTCGAATAGTAACTTTAAAATCATCAATGCAATAATGAGTGTGACTAGATTTTATCCAGTCAATATAACCGAGATATATAATAAAATTTAAAATTATGAAATATTTAATAATCACAAAAAATAACAATCCATTTTATACTGAATGGTTTGACTATGAAAACCTTTATGTTCCCGAACTGATGGTATGTATTTTCAACATTAAATCAGGAAAACATACTTTTGATGGGCAAACGTGGATTAAAACAGTAGTAGATCACTTATGAAAGAACCGATTGAATATCTAGGACACGTAAGTAGCTTTACAAATAGAGAAGAATTATACAATATTGGAAGACAGATGCAAACTGACGTAATGGACGAAATGACTGATCTTGCCATAAATTTTGCAATGTATTGTTCGGGAAGAGCATGGGATATGATTGGATATAAATATGGAGCAAACACATATGATCTCTGGGAAGAATATATGGTTGAAATAAATAAAGACAAAAATCAATCAAAATGACAGAAATTAACGAATCTGAAATAACAGCTAAAGGTGAAGAATACGCTGAATCTAAATCAGTCCATTTTAGGCCATTTTTAGGCTCATATATGAAGTCTATTTCAAATGCATATATTGATGGCTACATAGCTGGATTGTTGGCTCACGACCGCAAAATGACTGAATTTTTAAATACTAACGAGATAATTAAAGAATGATAAAATGAGTGGAAGAAATAAAATTGCAGTATATCAATATGACCGGAATGGTAAATTTATTGAAAAATACGATAGCTTAGCTGTTGTTAGAGGAAAGTACTATGGAAATTATATAGGAAAGTTTCCAATATTTGGTAGAATAAAGGATTACCATTTATTGCCAGATGGCACGATTTTATTTAAAGAAAGGATATATAGAGATAATGTTATCACTATATTCAATAGAATTGAAAATCCATTAGTAGAAAACAATAACATTATTAATCCAATCGAAGTTTTAAATATGAATGGAGACATTGTTGCTACATTTAAGAATGAGAATACGTTATCAATTCTTACCGGCATTTCAAAGAAGCATATATGGGGATTTTTAAATAGAAATGCTCATAAAAATATACCAAGAAATAAACTTAAAATAAGTCTTAGATATGCCGAGTAATGTAAAAATTTCATTTGACTTTGATGGAACGATTGGACATCAAAAATCTATTCAAGAATATGCTAGGCAATTAATTGACGATGGTCACGAGGTATGGATTGTGACACGACGTTATGCAAATCCAGACGACTATGGACAATTATTTTGTCAAGCCTATGGAATTAAAGATATAGTCAAGGAGCATAAACAGTTATTTGACGTTGCTAAAGAATGCGGAATTACAATCGATCACATCCACTTTATGAATATGGTTGACAAATATGAATTCTTTGCTCGAAATAAGGGCTTTTTATGGCATTTAGACGACGATCAGTTTGAAATTGATGACATTAATCAATATACAGAAACTATCGGTATATCGTGCTCTAATAGGTCAAATTGGAAGAGTAAATGTGAGCGACTAATTAAAAAGAAATAACATGAGTGATTATAAATGCAAAGCAAAATATCCTGGCGGGCCATGTGTTGGCTATATATCTAAACCACATGTTGCTCAAGATGACTGGCATTATTCCGATGGATTATGGTTTCATCCAGAAGAATTTCCTGAGTTTTGGGAGAAGGTAGTTGAGAAAGATTGGGAAGTTCAGTCTTTAAAATTCAAATTTAGCGATGAACAAGTATTATTTGCAACGATTCAGGGTAATGGGAAATACGCTATAGCTGCAAATAGATTTTATGGAATTGATTATACTGGAGGTTCAACGCTAAAGGCGTGTTTAGATTCAGGATGGGGCGTGGTTTCTGTTAAACGTCTATCTGATGGTCAAATTTTTACTGTCGGGGATAAAGTAGATAATGTGATTCGAAAAAATATTGAAATAACAAAATTAACGTTATCTGATGATGGAAAATATTTGCAAGTCTGGGGTAATTTTATTTTAGGAATGAATGGATGGAATCATTTAAATACAATAACTCATTCAAAGAAACCACTTCTAATTACTGAAGATGGAGTTGAGATATTTGAAGGAGATTTTTATTCATTTATATATGAAGATAAAGTTCAAACATCAATTGCAATGGCGAGCGCTAAATATGCAAAGATTGATGGATATTACTTTTCAACAATTGACGCTGCCTGTAAGTATTTAGAAGAAAATAAGCCTCAATATTCAAAGAAAGATTTATTAAGCTTTAGTGGGTATGCCAGAGGTATAAATGATTGCGAAACTGACAACTATTGTTATGATGCGTGGTCTAAATCATGTTATAATACAAAGAAATAATCATGGCAATGTTCGGAAGTTCATGGAATGATAATTCTGATGACAGGCCAATTGGGCCTATGTCTAGTTGGGTCAATGATGAAATTGAAAAAATTGAAGAAAAAGATGATAATATATCATTATTTTCTAAATGGAAAGAACCCAAATTAAAAATTAGATCTAAAAAAGACGCCTATAATATTAGTTTCTTTGATAGATGGAAAAAATAATTCGTTTTGTTTTGTTTTTGTTAAAAGAAAGCCCAGTCACCTACTATTAGGAGCTGGGCTTTTAATTTAATTATTCTCTTCAATTTTTTTTAACAACATTGTAACTACTTGTTCTGCAGCGTAAAGAATACTAATTTCGTTTCTGGACTTTGCCAATCAGTGATAGTTTTGACTAACGGGATCGTACCAATAGATGCTTTATGAATGCGTGTATACCCTTCCCAGCGGCCTCTAGTTATCTCTTCTATAGCATATGACGGCTTAGTTGCCATTGACAATAAGTTCAGTACATTATTGAGCTGATTTATGCCTGCTGCGGGGGACTGAAGAATTTTAAGGGTCTCTCTTGGATCTATGAAGAATTTTAACTCAGTATTGAGCCTATTGGCTTGATATGCAGCCATTTGACCCTTCCAATCGTCCTCATCGTCTCCGCCAATCATTGGTAACACAAACTGTAAGAATAATGCAACTGATAGCATATACCCAGCCTCAGTGGCAGTCCTCATAATATTCTGCTTTTCACTATCGGTTAATTCATTCCAGTGTGCCGCCAATAAAAATTGTCCATGCTTTAGATCTTTAGCTAATATTGATGCAAATCTACCGAATGTTCTGTAATATCCCTCAACATCAAATTGACCTTCATAATTATAATATTTCTTTCTAAAGCGTCTGTTAAAACCAGGTCTCATAAACTTTCTAAATATTAAAGCTTGTCTGAGTAGTCCGTATTGCTGTATTGCAAGAAGATCTTGATCATTGTAAATACCGTGTAGGGAATTATTAATTGCATTTTGTTTGCGCTTAAATACCCTTAAATCAGCCTCTGTAAATGCAGTACCATCAGATTTCTTCAATCCAGATTTTAATACAAATTTATTACCAACAGTATCAAAAGCATCTAGTAGGGTAATTGATTTTCCATCCTTATCGGTAAGTTTCATTTCATAAGCTAGGGCTAAAGATGTTCTATTCTGCATTTGATGTTCGCCACTTTTTGACATAAAATATAGCGCGCTTTGATGAAATAGTTTTGATATTAATGTTTTGCGATCCATATTCAGCTCCTTAGCATTTCTAGAGAAGTCTTGCATTACCTCCATCTTTTCCATCCACAAACTGAGCCAATCTTTAGGATTCCTAGAGCCTACATTTGCCATGTTTTGAGCCAAATGCGAGTAGTATTTTTTATCAGCCTCTAGTAATGATTTATTGCTAAAAAACTGCCCTGCAATCGCCTCTAATCGTATAGCAGCGTTACCTACTAATGGGTTCTGAATTCCTGCATATATATTCAAAGCTAGATTTGTCAATGAAGTGTATCTCCCTAATAAGTCCAAGGCTTTCTCACTATTGATTTTATACCCAAGAATATCCCAATCCTTACCTTCAACTCTAGTCTTGCCGTAAATATTCATTACAAAATAATCGTCAAGTCTAGCTTTTAAATTTGAAGCTTCTGGATCTTTCTTTATCTGCTTGGCTATCTTTTTACCTAAGATATTAATACCTTCTTTAAGAATATTGCCTTTAGAATCAGTTTCTATCAATGATCTATTAGAGATAATATCTCTACCAAGCTCTAACATATCAACTATTTTACTCATCTTTTCATAATCAGTAGCCATAGTTGTAAATGCAGATAATGCCTCAGCAAAATCTGTGGATAAATCCTTCATGTCATTAAGCTTACCAGTGAAATATATTGGAAGGAAGTTAACTGGTCTTCCATTCTCATCAGTAACTTTAAATCTATCTCCAAGCTCATCTTCGTCCTCTACGTTCTGAAATTGCTCTCTAATCGTTTCTTTGGCGTTTCTAACCAATTCTGAGACGTTTTGAGAGGCTTTTAGCTTTTCAATGAAGTCTTTCCTAAGCTGCGGACTAAGTCTCCCTAATCGCCTATTTTCAGGCAATTTCGAGTCTAGGTCATCCTTTAGTTGCATAGAGTACTCATAAAACTCTTTCTTAGCTGGATTTGACATTATATCAGAGTACTGTTTATTACGATATTTCTCAGCAGGTGCAGATAGGTCGCCTTTATAGTAAACAGCTCCAGTGAATTCATCTACGCTCGTATTTTCAGCATACCATTCATCATATAATTTTTCTGACAAATTAGCTTTTCGCGTTGCCATTATTGCTGGGGCATTTGGATTATCCTGAGAGTTGTTTTTATACCAATTATTCATCAGTTTACCATATTGATCTCTCAATACATCGTCACTAAATATTTCATCAAGAAGCTCTCTGTTACTATCTGGGAATGATCTATTCTTATTAGACGTTTTAATTCTTTTTATCGTATCATCAATAGCTTTATCTTTAGCATCAGCCCAATCACCATAATTCCATTCATAGACATTGTTTCCAGAAAACGTACCGTCAGATTTTCTTTCATATATCCAATTAGTATCTTTAATGCCAGACTCTTCAAGTTTCATCCTAGCGGATATAAGATCTTTCATAATTTCATACGATTCGTCCCTCGCTTCTTGCTTGGCATCTTTAACGACCACATCAATAATCTGAAGCATCGGTTCGCCTGAATTGGCCAATGAGTCAATCCATCTTTGAAAAAATGTAATATCCTCACCACCTTCTTCAAGTAGTTTCTGTAAGTCTTCAATCGGGCCATTGCCAATGAATGGAGTTATAAACTTCTGATAGATAGGTCTAGCCATCTTAAAATACTCATCTTCTAGAAGTTCGGCTTTATCAATAGTCTCAGTTAATATTTGTGATATAACTTTAACTTCCTGATTTTCTGCATCTTCGATAAGCATCTTAGTCATCTCAAGTTTAATCTCTTTCATCATTGGTAGATACGAATTGGTAAATCCCTTCATATCCCTCAATGTAGATGCTAATGATAACAATCCTTCATTGCCAACTAACGACAAATTTTCTATTGATTTTTCAAGAGCAACGATTCTTTTGTTTACAGCCTTGAATCTATCTCTAGCTGATTCCGCAACATTAAGCGCACCAACAAGATAATTCTTATCATCTAAATCCTCTACCAGTTTTTGTAACGATTCTTCTTCCCTTAGTGCAAGCTTTTTGAGGTCTTTTCTTTTGTAAACATTGATGCGCTTAGCTATTGCTTCCTTAGATTTCTCTAATTTATCTTTGAGATTATTTAATGATTTATCTGATATCTGAAACATCGTTAACTCCCTAGTTAGATTTTTTCTATCTAATCCAGATAATCGACCTTTCAGAAATTGATCAGCAGTTATTCCGTAGGCATTAGAAACGTCTTTATTAAATCTCTGCTTGGTTATCTTATTGAATAGAGTCTTGGTGTATTTCCATAGACGTTGCATTAAGTTTAACTGTTCGGCTGGTATAGCTGAATTCTGTTCGTTAAATTTAGATACTAAAGCCTGAGATAACAGTTTCCCAGCGGCTTCTCTAACTAACGAATCTTTATTGCCAGAATACAACTCACTATATACAGATAATTCATCACCGAGAATCTCTTTGTAATAATCATTAGCCTCAACTAAAGCTAACAGCCGCTTAGCTAAAGGTGAATCTCCTAGTAACTCTATAATAAAATGTGAAGTCTCTTCTGGTAATGTTAGTAGATTAGATTCATCTTCGTTGATGTAAATTATGCCATTAATAATATCAGATACGCCAACTGGATCAACATTATATTTATCTTTGAACTTTTCGATTGATTCAATAGTAATACCAAGCTCAGTTAATTGCTGAATTAATTTATCGTTAAGATCCTTATTAACTTCTTCGATTGGCTTCTCTGATGGTAGCTGGAATAACATATCATTTTTTGGAGATATATAGATATGGTATTTGCCAAAGTTATCTTGTTTTAATGAGAAATTATACTTAGCGTGTTCATTATTAAAGTCTACCCAATCAAAGATTTCATTGCCTTTGAGATCATCTTTAGTAAAAGTCTTAATTTTACCATTCTCGTCAATAAGATTATAATGTTTATATAACTCTTCATTGCCTGATAAGGATATTACAGATTTATCTTTAAACAATCTTGGATATGGTATTGACTTATCTAATCTTTTCTTTGCTTTAGGTACAACATCTCCCCACAGAGCCTCTTCTTGAGCGATCTCTTTGGATAAATTACCACGACCTTCGTAGAATCTATCTGGCACATATCCATCGAAATGAACCCATAAAGCTGTAGCCTCGTTGTCCCCAACTACATTAGCTAGGTCAACAAAGGCTTTAAGTTTTTTGTTCGGGCAAGTTATTGCCATATTTAGTTATAGTTTTCGCCTACATAGTGATCAAAGAAAAGATCGCAAGTAGATAGTTTGTATGAGCTTATTAAGTCATAAGATTTTTTCAATTCTTCGATTTGTTCGGTGCAGTATTTTTGTCCTAAGCTAAATAAGGTCATTTCCCCGCGCTTTAAGGCACCCTGAGCTAAAGACTGACATTCATTAGTTACTAATATTTCGTGGTCTCTAGTGGCCTCTAATACGTCTAAACAAGATGAATACTCAGCTTCTGGAGATTGCAACACCTTCAAGCATGGTTTTAAGTTATATGACAACAAGAAATCCTTGGCAAATTTAGCATGAGACATCTCTTCGGCACTATGCTTAGAATATAGTTTTGCTAGATTGACGTAGCCTTTATCTTCAAACCATAAAGACATGTCTTCGTATAATCTGCTTGAAAATTCCTCAGATTGAATTCTCTTTTCAAGATCTGAGATTGCCTCCTTACTTAGTAATTGTTTTTCCATAATTTATTATCTATTACAAAATTTTCTATATAATTCACCTAATTCTTCAATATTCTTATTATTAATATCAGTAACTGTTACTTCTAAATATTCACCTAGAGTGTCATCGTTGTTCAATTCGTTAATCAACTTGGATCTAAGTGACGCTTCTATTCCTGTATATGCCTCTAAAGCTGGTTTTGTTTCAGCCCAATTATATTTATTTATCAAATAATCCAAAGCAGTTGCATGTGATGGTTCGCCAAGTTCCTTATAGTAAAGTATTGGTTTGCCTTTTAGCTTACCAGACTTCAGTTGTTCGCGAATCCACTGAGCACGAATGTCTTTTGAATTAATAACCCAATCAGTAAATTTTTCAACAGCTTCTCTAACGGTTTCAGTCTTAATTAACCCATAAGCCTTTCCTTCTGGGTCGTGACTAAATGGATTGCCAAAATGTTCATTAGAGCTAGGTATCCTAGTTGCAACTATATTACCATTAGTTATAGCAGATTTCGCTCCTTTTAAATCTCCCCAAGTCTTAATAACTACATTTTCAGATTTAGTTCTACTCCCAAGCTTATTATATATCTCAGAAGACTCACTAACAACTATTGGTTCTTTAACTTTAGCAACTTCTTCAGTCTCGTCAGCTTCTACATCTTTAATATTAGCCTGATCTAAAATTGACGCTCTAGTGAACTTGCCTTTAAATGGAATATTACCTTGAATAACACTATCTAAAAACATCTCATTCTTTTCATACTCTAGAGCTGCGTTAGGAATACCAAGTTTGCTAGTCAAAACATAAGTAGCTTGATTCCATGCTCTAGACATATTCTGATATAAATAGATTTGACCTTTCTCTCTAAATGATACGAATGGACTGAATAACTTTTTCTTACCATTCTCGGTAGTACCCACAATAAAGTCTTTGCGCAGTTTTTTATCTTTAGCATTGACTTGGAATATTGATGGAACTCCATTTATATAAGTTATCTGTCCAGTGATATTGCCGAATCCATCAGAATCAACTGCTGGCACCAAACTTAAATCATCGCTATTATTTCTAAAGAACTGATCAATAAATTCATCAAATGCATTCTCATTCTCAGCTTCTTCAATCGTCTTAATCAAATAATCATTGAAAGATTGACCATCGCTATCTACTAGATTTGAATAGAAATCTACTGGGATTAAATGACTGAATGAATTTGGTGTCAACTGAAATCCTGCTGTATAGAATGCATACTTAACAAGATCTTTTGCAAAGCTACTAAATTCTTTATCAACAGCCAAATCTGAGTCTTCCATTAATGACATCCAGTGTTCTTTAATCTGCTGTTTGTCAAGCTCAGTAAGGCTTCCAGTGTTTTTAAACTGAATTCTCTCTGGTAGATAAGATTTCTTTTCGTCCTTCTTGAACACTAATTTGTTGACAAAGAAGTTCTCTTCGTACTTTTTAGGATATTTAGTTTTGAATGCACGAACTTTCTTTGACATATTATTAATGATCTCAGTCTTATCTGAACCATCAAAGAATTCAAATCCAGTTGCAGTAAATCCAAGTAGTTCATAATTAATCTGCTCTATCTGTTTAACAGTAAGAGTATTGGCTTTTATTGATTTAGTAATACGTTCTTTTACGTGTGAGAACGCAGGTGAAAACCATGGGAAATATTTAGATAATAGTTCTGTTGGCTTAGAAACCCCATACTCCATGAAGGCATTCTCCATTGGATAGACCATTCCAGTAAGCAATTCTTCCTGACCAATCAACTCTGGATTATCCAAAACATCTTTACGCAATTGAATAAGCTTTTCGTTCTCAGATAATGTTGGGCCAGCACCTTTAGTGTCAGCTCTGGTAGCTCTAACTAAATCAGCCAAAGCTGTAGCCTGCTTTTTAATCATCAAAAATGTATTATATACAGCCAATTGATTATCGGAGATTATATCACCTTTAGCTATCTCAGCGTACAACTCTTCTGAAGTAAATTTAAATTCCTTACCAGCCTCGGTCTGAACCTTAGCTTCTGATAATGAGAATTTGTTACTCAATTCAGACATTACTTTGGATTCAGCTTGTTTATCTGCACCTAAATTAAAATACAGTCTACTAAACTCTTTGAGTACTGGCTGTGATAAAAATCCAACAACAGTATCCAATGGATATCCAAGTCTAGTTAATAAAGCTGCGATATCAGCAGTATATGTGTTTACATTAATAAATGAACTCAATGGGTTCTTAGCATTATCCACAACTGCAGCCAGCCATTCAGCTACATTTCTAGATATGTAATCACCATTAGCATTTTTAATTTCGTGTAATGATGCTAGCGGTTTCCCATCAAGATTAACTGAATTAGCTAAACTTACGTTAGTGAACTGCATAATAGCGTGGTTAGTATTGTGATTAGCGAATATACCAATCAACTGCTTACCTGTCATATTACGTTTAAATAATTCAGTCTGCGTACTTGGCAATGCTATTGATAACATTTCATCAGCTTTCCCTTCGAGTCCGAGAACCCTCTTTGCAAGCGATTCTAGCGTTGGAAATCCACCAGGCTTAATTATCTTACTAAATGTATCTTCGTGCGTTAAAATGGCTCTAATAATGTCTATTTTAGCATTATTACGCGCTTGCTTCGACTGGCTGGATATATCTCCATTGTATTCGTACTCAACTTTACGTATATCCTTGCCATCCATGGAAGTCTCCCATTCTGGCATCATGATATACATCTTATCAATATCGAAGTCACTACCAGAGATTGTTGTGATTTCCATTGGCAACATTACGGCTCCACCAGCACTTGCAGGTAAAAATCCAGTTACTATTAATGGTAGCATCGAATATTTATCCTCAGTAGGAATCCTATAACCAATCATCTCACGTAGATTCTGTGGAACTTTATTGATATCTAATTGTCCATTAGAGTCCAACAGTGGCTCAAAATACTTCTTAGACCACCAGGGCAATTTAACCTCAGCGCCTACAAGTCTTTTGCCGTCCATAATCAGATTAAGCTCATCACTAAATCCAAATGCACTAACCTGAACAAAAGCACCACCCTTGATTTTCTGCTTAGTAACATTATTTTTAAATACAGAGTTAAGTAAACTTTCATTAGACTTAGCGTGATATGGATGATATAATGGTAAATTAAATTGTTCTTCTAACTGACCATTCTCTCTATTAAGTCTCTTCTTAATCTCAATAGCGATCTCTCTTTCTTCACCAAGATCTCTATCTAAAATCTCACCAAGAAGTAGATCGTGTATGCTAGATATGTTATCAAATCTATCAACTACTGATTCATAATCTTGCTTTAAGTCTTCAGAGATGATATCCTGATATAAAGATACTAATTGATCTTTAGTAAATTCGTGACCATTAATATTAAATACTGCATCTGCAGAGATGTCTGATAAAATCAACTTTCTAATCTGACTACCAAACAAACTCCTTGAATCAATATGATGTTCTGGAGTTTCTTGCTGTAATCCATAGTCTTCATTATTAAGTTCATGGATAGATGTCTGCTCAATATTTTCAAGACTCTGGGCTCCAAATTCCCCAGCCTTAACAGCAGAGTTGAAGTTAGCAGATGAAATGTTATTGTTAATCATGTAATCATACAGTTTAGTCAACTCTTTAGATTGCTTAACTAACTGTGGTAACAACAAGTACTCTGAGTTTTTATTTTGTGTTGGAATAATTAAATTACCAACTTTTGTATGTCCAAAATAGAATGGTTTAATTGGTTGCATTACTAATTGCAAATCCTTACCAGAAGCTGTTCCATTGAATAATCGTGGATAAACTTCTTGTAAATCTGCATCCCAACGACCAAGACCAATCATAATATCTCTATATCTAGGAAGTGTTATATATGCTTGAGCATCTGTAACATTGATCTTACTAGAACTGTTATAACCATAAGCTCCAGCAATATCCCCAGCCTGATCAACTGGCATACCACTCTCAACCAAAGTGTCAAAGATTGTTTCAGCATGTTCTGATGGAATCTCTAAATCCTTAATATAAATACTATTATATAATGGGCTAATCTCTAATACAGATTTACCTTCAATTTCAGCTTGCTCTTGAGTTAATTCAAATACAGCATGAATATCCATAGTTGTCTTAGGAGATACATTTTGTTTATTCCTCTTCTGATAGTCAACTGTTCTACTGTAAATAGACTGAGCTGATTTATCTGGCTTGTAGAACGCTGGATCACCAGAGAACAAAGCCATCATCTGAGTATTAGCTAAGAAGCTATTAAAAAAGTAGTCCTTATGGAATGCTTCAGTATTACCCCAACGTTTATCAATTCTATCATCATAATGAGATATGCCTTTAGCATCCTTACCAAATACTTCTAATTTAGTAAGCCTATCATAATCTAATTTAGCTTCATTGTCCAACCAATCACTGATAGCTTTCTTTATTGCAACTTCATTACCAGAACCTACAGCCTTACGCGCATTACCAGAGTTTAAGAACGATAAAAATAAAAATCTTCTAGACTTATCAGTGTCATAATGTTTAGTTTCTTTAAGTTCATCTGGAATAGCTAATCCCTGCTTAGTCAATTCTTCTCTAGCGGCCTGACGAGCTTTAATTTGCTCTATACGGGCATTCTCTTGCTTGTAGACCTCAAATAATTTATCGACAGTCTCTTTGGTTGAATATCGTCTAAACTTAATAAATGGCATCTTAGGAGCATCTGAGACTACTGGAAATTTATAATAAACGTAATCTTTGGCTCCATTGTTAAAATACATATTAATAGCAGTATTCTCAAAATCTTTCTCAGACATAGATGTATAGCGAACGCCTTTCTCAGTGCGATCATATTTAATTGCATCTATCTCTATATATTCAAAATTATTACGACTATCATTCTCCATCAGCTCTTTCAGCCATGGTGAATTCCTATAGAATGGAGTGTCCTGATAATATTTGATTTTATCAATAGCATTTTTCCCAGAGAATTGTGCTATTGCTCTAGATAAAAATGTAGGTACTTGATGTGCATATACTGTGTTATTTTCAGCATTTTTGAATGAAGATTCCATTAACTCAAATCTAAACTTAGATATGGTTTTAGACATTGCATCAATAGCCTCTGATTCTAAGCTAGTTGCACCAAATGGATTAACTCCAGTGGTTAACTTGCTGATAATATTATCTACATGAGCTTTAAATTCGTTAACCTTTGACTTACCTGATTTAACATATCCAGAAGTAGATGTGACGCCTTTATTGAGCATCTCCATATCTTCAACTGTGATAGTAATACCAATGTAGTTAAGAATTCTAGATAGATCGCTCATATCTTTAGAATCATATCTATCTTTAGCTTTTAGTCTAGAGTTTAAACTAAACCACGCTGACTTAACTTTATCAAGGTTTTCTGAAACATATTGACCATCTTTGTCTATTGTTTTGTTAAACATCGGGTCGGTAGAATTATCCTTCCATTCATCAATGAGGATATTTTTCACACCCATACGATTAGCAGACATAACTCTATACTCAGTATTTTTAGTCTCACGATCTTTAGACTGTATAACTATCTTATAATCAACGTGTGATCTATTAAAGTTAACAAACATCTTAGTCTTAAATAGATTATCTATCTGTACTTTCTCAAGTAAAGGTTTTAAGAACGGTCTAGTTACAACCATTTCAGACAACCTTTCAATCATCTCTTCTGAGTCAACTATGTTAGCTAATTCGCGCTGGATATCAGCATATATCGTATTAAAATCTTGGTAAATTGTAAAGCCGAGGTCATCAGATATATTATCGCCTTTAGAGTCAACTTTAGGTATGTAACTAAGTTCCTTACGTACTTCATTTGATAATGATTCCTTTCCAGATAATTGTTCTGTCTTAATCTGCCATCCTTCATTTTGTGATTCTTCCTCAAAAAAGTCCATCAAAGGTTCCCCTTCGGCTGAATCAACAGATGACGATATTTCTTTAGTGTTAATTTTAATCCTAAGGCCTTCAGTTCTCGCAAACTGTAACAATGCTTTTCTACCTAGCGACTCAAACACAACCTTCCCGTCAGAGTCCATTTTAATGAATTTATTAAGCATTATAGCGACGTTCTTTTTTTGCTCATCAGTTACACTAGAATTGGCCTTAAAGTTGCTTAAAATGACTGCACGTGCGCTTAAAGCAAGCATATCTATACCTTTGTAGTCTACGCCAGTTTTACCCTTAGCGGTCATTCTAGAGAGAACTTGTCTTCTAGTTAAATTATTATATTCTGGATTATTGGCTATATATGAATCCAATGCCATACGCATGAAATCCACTAATGCAACAGTGCGGCGTTCTTCTTCGTATGGAGTTTTAAAATTTTTATCTCTATAACGAGTGACTTTAAAGTTATCTACGCTTCTGCTGAATGGACTAGTTTTATACATGCTATGTTGAGCACGATAGAAAACGTCATTAATAGTTACGTCATTAGTTAACTTTGATTTGATTAACTGATATAGATGATGGAAGAACTCTTTAATTTTTGATCCAAGAGTTTTAGTAGTAGATTCTTCTGTCTGGACATACTCCATAAATTCATCTGCAATTCTTTCTTCAATTGCAATGCCTTTAGTTATATCCATCTTGTATTTCTTAGCACCTTCAGCTAGTAATCTATCTTGTTGCTTAGGTGTTAAATATAGATGAAATACAACGTGAAATGCCTCGTGATAGACAGTTCCAGTCTGTGCTGCACCGCTAATATAGGCAATAGCATTCTTAAACATACCCCAAGCTTGGATTCCACCATTCCTAGATACGTTAATCAAACCGTCTCTAAATGTATCTACATCTATAAGATTGACTGGAAATCTATCATTAAACCATTGAGTCTCTTTGAGTTCATCCCACTTTTGATATAATTCTTTATTAGATACTTTAGCTTTATCAACTAATCTAAACATAGTTCCAAGAGGATTGTCAAAATCTTCTAAGTCATCTATATTGTCACCAACTGTTGGTTCTTCTGATGCTATAGTTTCTATCTTTGGTTCGACTGTAACAACGGGCTCAGTGCTCATAATATCACCAACAATATCGTCAGCTTCTTTTGGTAGAACTGTTACTGAAGTTTTCTCTACAGCGGCATTATAGTCTAATGAGAACTCAAAGTTAGCATTAGCTATGTTTTTGACTCGATTTAAATCAGTTTTTAGTCTACCTTCCTTAGATATACTTTCATTATAGTTACCTCTGTTTATTTCAGAAGAAGCAATCTGAACAATCTTATCTTTAAGTAAAGCATCAATCTGTTCCTTAGTATAGGTGTTAACCTTACCACCTTTTAGATATACTTCAAAAGAGTCAGTCTTGGCTATATAGTTATAGTCAAAGAATACAATCTTTCTCAACTGCTCTCTATTGGCAGCCCAGTTGTCTTTATTTGAATCTAACAGCAGTGCCTTAGCTTGTGATAATAACTTTGGAAATGAAGTTAATTTCTGAGTAAAGCATCTAGCTGGAATAATCCTACCGTTAGCTCCTCTAGTTAATATAAATACACCACCATCATTCTTGCCATCTACAACGATTCCAGAATACTCAGGACTAACATTCTTGCCTGCATTTATAGTGACAACGCCATTTATACTCCTTGCAATACCAAAGATTAATGGTTGTCCACTAACTACTTCATGCGGAGCGTTCTTGGCTTTAGATATCAATAATCTACCAGCATATTTTTTAGTGACCTTAGTCTTAATGCCAGAATTGTACATCCCAGTTTTCTGACCAGAAGCCTTCATATTCTGCCAAACTTGGTCTCTCAGGGATTTCAGTTTAAGTCCAGCCTCGCTACCATCATTGGTGTTATATATAGGAATAGCATTGACAATATGTTCTTTACCATCTTTATCTCTCTGAGCAATTAAGATCTGAGATTTATTAATAAAATCCTCGCCTTTAAGCGATTTATGATATTCAGTTTTTTTGGTACTAACAGTATCATCTAGATTAATAACAAAGTATATCTCTGAACCTAACAACAACGACTCCGGACTATTAACATAACTCCAATCTATAGGCATTGTCTTAGCTACAAAGTCTTTCTCTGGCACCCCATTGACTCTCTTAATGTTGCCGCCAGTCATCGTGTATTCTCTTATAACAGCCCTATTCTGAGCTGGAGTCTGAGCTACCTTCTCATCAGGATGAACAAATCCAATGTCAGAGCTCTTAGAGTCTGTTGCGTAGAATTCAGATATCATATCATCTAGAGAATCGTCAGAATATTCAGCGACTGGCTTTTCTGAGTGATCAATAACAGTTGAATCTTCTACAGTCTCATCAGCGTTCCTCCCAATGTTTTCAAAGAATCGCATTACTGAATCATACAGCTTAGCATGAGTAGCGCTAGTTTTGGCTAGATTACTCAACATTCTAAGGTTCTTTGTAAACTCTTCAGCGTTAGGCGATAATATTAATGCAGCCAATTCACTATCAGTAGTTGGATCTAATGCAGCATTATATTCTGCGAGAACGTGACCTTCAATTTGATCCATCTCTTTAATGAAAAGATTTGGTTTACCTATATAACGTAAGTCAGGTTTATCTGATGCATCAACAGCTTCTTCAGTAGCCTTTTTTGATACAATTTTATCTACATCTTCAATATCTTCTTCTGGGACAGCCTCAGCTATATCGCTAATATCTTCAACGGTAGAAGCCTGCTCAGTAGATTCTTTAGCTGAATCTTTCTGTGCTTTGGCTCTAGTCTCTTTGATTTTAGTGTCAGACTCTTCAATGTGAGGAATTTCTTCGTATGCTTCAAGCTTCTTTTTAACGACCTCATTTTGAACAGTGTGAATCTCAAGTAATTTATTATATTTGTCAGAGATATTATCGTCCAATGACGTTTTGAGCAATATGCCTAAGTCATCGCCAGGATTATTGGCTGTATATGTTTCGTTAAGTGCATTAAATTTACTTTGAAGTACATCTATTTTTAGATCTGTATTTTTAATTACCTTGGTTTTGAGCTCTGAGTTTTTCTTAAATGATGGAATCTTACTAAGATTAGACTTTAGATTTTTAAATCCTTCGATCTGATCTTGTAATTTCTTCATACTAAGAAGTTCTGGTGTCAACTCATTCCCTTCTGTAATCTTGTTGTAAAGTCCAGTTATAGATTTATCAATAGAACCAATTAACTTAGCGTTATTCTTAGCAACTAACTTAGTCTTTAGAAAATCTAACTTAGCTTCATCTTTACCATTAAATCTTTTATCAACATCTAACTTAGCTTTCTCAGCTTTTATAAAGGCAATATCTTTCTGCATTGACTTGACTGTTTGAGTAGCCTCATCTTTAGTCATGCCAATCTCAGCCCAATCTTTATCTTCTAAAGTACCGGTCAATACATCTATATCTTGGCTTAATTTATCTAGGCTATTACGTCTTAGGTGCTTTGATATTAAGTCTACTTTTGCATCGTCAGAAAGCTTTGTAAATGCCTCAATATTGCCTGTACGAGAAGCTTTGTTCTTCCATAAGTCTATATCTATATATGCATCCATGGCATTCTTAGCTAAAGGTGCTGCAGCAGCGAATACTCCTCCACCTAATGCGCCCCAGAATACAGATTGCTTCATCTCATTACTATCAAGATATTCTCCAAACCTTTCAGAGAATCCTGGGCCAAACATATCGACTCCAGCTTTTATAGAACCATAAGCCTCTGATTGCGATCCAGATTGGAAAAATTCCTCTCCAGCCTCAGAGCCCATCTGCAGCCCAATTTCTAAAGTTTTGCTACCAGATTTTTCACCTATAGCACCGAGACCTCTAAATATTGGCATGTATTGTAGTACATCAACTACAGCTAGAGCGCCGTTAGCTTTAAACACTTTATTGGCACCATCAACAGCCATCTTATTTGCTTCTGCGTCGATCTGAGCTTTGTATTTATCTAAAATGCGCTGTTCTTCAACTTTACGCTGCTCTGGACTGTATGGACTAAAACCATATTCATTTGGAGGCATAACCATTGGAAGATTATTGATTTCTTCCATAGCTTTGCTCTCATATTTTTTCATAAGATCAGTTTTGTTCTGATCAGTATATTGTTTTAAATATTGCTGAGCTTCCATAGTGGATTCAGCAGCCCTACTTGCGAGACCGGCATTGATAGCTTCGGTTAGCTGCAATGTTTTAGCACCCATACCAACCATCTTACCAGCAATATTGATACCCCTAGCAATTCCAAGTGCAGGAAACATTAGGGATAAACTTGTGGCTATATTTTTAACCCCACCGGCTAATGCTGTTCTATCTAAAAGAGTACCTTCCTGTGCAGCGTGTGTTTGATACACTGGAATGTATTTTTCGTCAATAGATTCTTTTGCGTCTCTAAATAGTTTAGAAAACCAGTTGTCGAATTCTCCTTCATTCCCAGCAATAGAACTAGCTAAACCTGGAAAGTCAAGCAAGTATCCAGATGACTCTAAAGTACCTAGGATCATTTCATTAACAGACTGACCTAGGGCCTTGCCAATTAATTCAAGCCCAGTCTGAGCGTTTGCCCTAGCTTCTGGAATATCATATAAATCACCAGCATTCAATCTTTCATCAATACCCTTAACTCCGCCAAATGGCTGAAATAGCGTGCCAACATTTTCAACAACTGGCGTTTCGGATACATTTCTTATTCTAAAATCATCAAAACTAAATGGTGATTTCTTTTTATTTAAATTATAATAAGATGGAGTTCCGGTTTGTGGATTTATTTCCTCACCGTCGCTATATTGAAAATTAGATTTTGCCATAATTATTTTTAAAATTGTACGCTTTTGAATCCAGAAAATATTCCCTTTGTTATAAATTGCATTGCATCGCTAGGAGTCATTTTGACTGCTGAATTTATATCTGGTATTGGCATTCCATATTCATCTCTACCTATTATATCGTAGACAACAATTTTTCTGTCTGCAATATCGTATTTATTACTAGGATTAGTCAACACATCTATAGCTTTATTCATATTTGGAATTTCTATTGGGTCAAAGCTATCGTTCTCTCCAAGCTGAGGGTCATTTATTTGCTTTAATAATGGAGTTAATACCTCATTCTTAAGTTTCAAAGTATTAACATCAAGCGCATTATCATTTAGGGTGTATTTTTCACCCTTTGGGCCGGTCAATTGAATTTCTCCAGTTCTAGATACTGATGGAATAGATTCTTTCCATGCAGACTCTTTGTCCCATAATTTAGAAAAGTCTTCTTTTGTTTTGATATCACCATCTTTATCTATTGAAATTTTCTTTTCCTTACTTGGAAATACATAGTCATTAATAATAGCCTCAGTCATCGTTTTATTTCCAAAAGATTTTGGATCTGCAACGATATGCACTTGCTGAGAAACTGTAGCTGCATTGTTTTTTTCGTAATAAATAGCTTTTGCAACAGCATCTTCCTCAGACAAAGCATTGCCAGTGACTGGATCTATCTCGTTAAACAAACCACCATATTTAGATTTATATTTAGAAATAGTTTTGGCTCTATTATCATTCCAGTCTTTAAGTCTTTTATTATATGACTTAGTTGCATCTTGTATGCCTTGCTCTAAATAGCCAGCAGCTCTTGGATCTTTTATGGTCTTTTTAATTTCATTAATCCTTGTTATTCCAGCATTTACATCATCTAAATTTGGTTTAGGTGTTGACATTATTTCAACATCCTTATCGGCCTCTTTTTGTAGTTTTTTATTAACTTCTAAATCTTGAGTTATTGGAAGTGGTCTTTCTGATGGCTGGCTTTTATTCTCACCAAATCCACCATAATTAGTGTTTAATAATGGCGCCTCCTTTTTATAAGATGTTTTTGCAGTACCAATCTGATCCACAACTTCATCTATATACGATGGATCAAACTTAGATATCTTAGCAAATAAACCACGATCAGTTTTTTCATTACCATACTCAGCCTTTAGGTATTGTTTTATTGCTTCAACCTGATCTGAATTTTTAGTTATAGATCCATTTCTAGAGAAATCCTTGGTAATATAATATGAAGATCCATCTGGATTAACAATTCTCTCTATACTCGCATTACCGCCAACAATAGGAGTCTCGGTTGATCCAAGGTTAGACATTAATTTAGTCGCATCTTCGCCAATATCGTAATATCCAGAAGTCCTACCTGCAGTAAATTCATTCTTAAATTTACCTTCAGGATCATAACCACCTTGATAAGCAGAGAAGAATTGTTCTTTCTGTCTATTGATGTCATCGCCAGGCCTACCCTCTTGAATCATTCTCTTACGAGTTTCATCCCATTGAGACATAGCGTCGCTATACTGTTTTTTATAGTGACGAATCTTATCGTCTCCAATATATCGTTGACGAAGACCCAAAACCTTACTTTTAAGATCCTGAGAAAATCCATTCCTTGCTATTTCATTACTAACATCTTCTATGTCGGTATTATACTTCTGCAGTAACGGCTCTAATCCGGGAGCATCTTGTTTTAAGTAATCAAACTTCATTGCTTCAGATAATTCCATCTGTTTAGCAATAGCATCATCATGCTGCTGTCTCATTAGAGCTGGAGCATATGACATCTCGCTAAGTGAAAGCTTATTGAATTGTGGTATATATGGCATTTTAGTATATTAATATTTGCAACAAAGTTAATTATTTTTTATGATTTTTCAACCTAAGCCGTCCGCCTTGAGATTTTTTCAATGGAGCAACATAATTCCCATAATCATCATATCCATATAGTTTTGGCATGATCTCACGAAGTCTTTCTTCATAGCCAATATCTCCAATACCCTCTGCAGCTTTTCCAAGATAAGACATGCGATCTTCATACGCTTTTATCCTAGCTGAATTAGAAGCATTTGTATTATACAAGTTAGCTTGATTCATCATCTGAGCATTTTGAGAAGCAACATTTCCCTCAGTAGTTAAATTAATTTGATCGGCAGCCATTTTAGAGGCATTATTAACCGCATTAGCGTCCGCATAAGATTTTCCTATACCTGACATATAATCTTTATTTAAACCGCTTAAATTAGCTCTAAGTACGCTTCCTGAGCCCCCAGATGCTTCTGATAATCCAGATATACCTGTTTGATATGCAGCATCAACTGCATTACGCATTTGCATCTCATCAATCTGTGCTGGAGTTAATTTCCCTTGCTGTCCTATCAATGATGGATTATACTTCTCTGGACTTGGAGATTTCCCAAATAATCCAGTTGCAGCTAATGCATCAAAAGCTATTGGAGCATAACGAAGATTCTTTGAATCCTTTAGCGCACTTAGGTCTCCGGTGAATCCAAGTCTTGTTTTTGGATTAAGATTCATAGCAGATATGTCAGATATCTTTTTATTTAATTTAGTCATTTCTAATCCAGACGTTAACACAGGACTTCTATCTAGCGACTTAAAATCTATTGAATTTATATTCTCTATTGGATTCAAGTATCTATCAAGAATTCTAGGGTCTTCTAAATTTAGAAATCCAGTATCTTGACTTAGTCCATCGTATAATCTTCCACCACCAGCCATCATATTAGATTGTTCAATCTCTCTAGTTTTATCATTAGCAGATATTAATTGCTTCATATAGTCCCTGTGAGTGTTCTTACTTATGGGATCGTTCGGACGTTCTTTGATTAACTTAGATAGTTTTTTAGATGCATCTGCAAATGTTTTACCTTCCATGGATTTTGGGAGATTATGTTCTTCGACCATGTTTTTATCTAAAAGCAATCTATCTGAAAAGATATAATCCTGCCATTTAGTTTCTCCTTGTTCGACTAGATTAGGCTCTCCGTCTTCGCCAATACCCTGTCTTACTCCGTTATATGGGTTTAATTCGTGACTAGATCCAGCGTCGAATTCAGTAAGGCCTCCGCCATTCTCATACAGAGAGTTCATATTCGGAGACACACCCATTGGTACGATTATTTTTCCACCATTTGCTTTTATACCTAACATATTATTTCTTTCTGATATTGATGAATTAAATTGTTTTGTGTCTTCTTCTCTATTTGTCATTTGTTTTGCAAATATACTATTAGCTATAACTCCAGCTGGGCCAAGTAAAGATGTTGCGGATAATGCTTTCTTCCCAAAGTTGGTTTGGTCATCACCTAAAACTGTTTTTAAGTTTCCTAAATTTCCCATGGCGTATTTCATTCCACCACTTACAATTGCCCCTGGATTACCTGTTAAAACACCAGCTCCAAGTTCTGCTGCACCACCAACAACTTGCATATTGTTATTGTTTGCATTACCAGTATTTCCACCCATAAAGAACAGATTATCTCTAGTTATAATATCGTCAAGTTCGTGCTTTGATTTAATTTTCTTTGCCATTATATTTTTATTATAGAATCATATCCAATTATCATGTCGTGTAAAACCAGTCTTTCACCCAGTGAATTATCAAAACCAAGTTTCATATACATCCACTGACCCCTCATTCTCTGTAATACGTTCGCACTATTTCTGGGTATGAAGAAATTCCAATCTCTGAACTTTCTTTTAATATTGCTCCCAACAACTAAATCTACTTCTCCAGTCGATTGATATTCATTCCAGCAGTTTATTGTATCTATAGTTCTAGTACTGACATCACTACTTCCTGTATATACCTCAGACTTAAATTCTCCATTATTAAAGACACAATCAGCGTCTGGCTCTGGAGCAACCAGTAATGTTATATAACTTGGGTAGATTGTTCCATAATAAGAACCATATTCACCATCGCCATGCTTCCATAGATTCAGTCCATCATTGCTGGAAAATAATCCATTATGTGTATATATATATCTTTTAGGTTTAAATGAATACTGCGACGTAAATGTTTCTGATTGCTCATTGAAAGCTATAGTTAACCCAGTTATGGATTCGCTTATATTTGGTATTGTAAAATATGCATCATTAGTAATCTGATCAAAACACCCAGTAACCAAATTGCTACCAGTATAAGTCAATCCATCAAGCTTTCTAGTCATTAAACTATGAAGTCCAAATCTATCGCTTAACCCAATAAGTTGATCTCCTGATATTCTATTAATAGATTTATTTGAAACGTCTATGTAATACACAGAACTCTGAGATTTAAAAACTGATTGCTGATTAGTACAGCCAGAGTTAGTATTTATATATTTATAATTATATAATACAGAGCCCCTACCAAGCTCTATAGCTGTTCCATTAGTGGCCACTGTTTGAACTCTAGGCTCAATCTCAAGTGTAGATACCGCTTGTTCCTGAAGACAATAAACAATGTCATTGTTTTGAATAACCTTTGTTATCGCTCCATATTTGCCATCTAAATAGAGCTCTTCGTTTAGCAGTAGATCTGTCCAGCTATCAACAATCTCTCCATTAACCTTTACTTTAGTAGCATTAATTCTATTGTTGAAAATCTTACGCTCTTGAAATGTAAATGGTGTTGCTGTTGTTCTATTGAATATTGGTTGCTGTGAATATACTCTATTATAATTATGATACTCGTCGAACGTTGGCATAAAAACTGAATCCCAACTAGACGAAGCATCTGATCTATTATTTATATCAATAGAAGTTTCAACTGGAAACTCTACAATTTCAGTCATATCATAATACTTAGAATTTTGAACAGACACACTACTACCAAGTATTCTAGCAAACCTGAACTGTCCTACAAAAGTATCACCAGCGTTATCTATCTGCTCCGACGTTACACCAATCAAATTATATTTACCTATCCTAAGATAACTATTACGACTCCTGGATTCATAAGTGTTGCCACCATATTGATTTGTAAGAGTTCTTATTAATTCAAATATCCCATTAGAATTTGACGGTAGTGATGCAGCCGTTAATATATCCTCATATTTATTCTGATCAGAAAAAACGAAAGTAATATTTTTATTTGCAATACTATTGACGGATATAATACCATCGTCACCTCCATCATTATTTGAACTTTTGTCGTTCTTATCGGTTAGAATTGTTCCAAGTAAATTTGTAAATCCATATTTAGAATCATTGTTGTATCTAAGACCAGACTGTCCCTCTCCAACTAAAATTGGCGACCCAAGTACATCATATAATAAGTTTGATACAAATTTACCAAATCTGTATTTTCTATAATATTGATATTTATTTTTTAAATTATGATCTCCAGTTCCACCGATCCTAGCGTATTGATTGAAGGCACTAAATCTACTACCACTGTCTTTCCATAGTGATAACAATGAATTTCTCTTAAGCTCTGCTTCAATAAAAGACGTATCTGTATTATATTGTTTAGCCCACTCTGAGCTATCATATATGGTGTTTACTCCGGAATGATTAAACTTTATTTTAAGTCCTTCAGATAAACTTATATCAGTAAAAATAACCTCAGGAGAATATAACTGTAATAATCTAGTCTCCTCAAAAGACAGGTGCCTCTCTGTTCCAGAGGCATACACTCTATATATTTCTTGCCTAGGATCATCTATCTCTCCACTAGATGATTCTTCTCCAATGCACACCCCATGTTTTGTCTCGTAGATAAATGGAGCAACTGAGTCTGCTGGTTTGCGCTTCCATAACTCATATAATTTTGTGTTATTTCTAATGAATGGAGATGAAATTTTAAGTATATCTAAGTCAGCATATGTAGTCCCATTAACCATGTTGGCTTCTGCTACATCATCGTACTTCTGAAATACCATTGAACTAACTATACCCTGACATAAAATAGTTTTATCGGCATCCGTTCTTTCAACTCTAAGAACTCTCCAACCAACAACACCAAGAGCTTCTAATACCGATGTGTTTCTAATAGTAACCTTTAAGGTATTATAACTACTATTTACGTTCCCTTGTGGAATTTTAATATCTGCAATCCACTTTGGCTCTGTTGTTTGACCTCTCTTGTTGTAAAATTCTATACCAAATCTATATATCTCATTTGATTTTAATAGATTCCTTGGATTTTCAACTGATTGTTGAATTATCTGTATTGTGATATTTGTTCCAGATGCTCCAATAGCAGGTGAATTCTTTATATAATTATATGTAGAATAATCAGTATTTATTGCATCATGATCACTCGGAACTATTTCATTCCCAACAGATAAACGGATGCTGTCTGTTCCAGTATCCCAAATTATATCTTCATTAGATAAACCATTGTTATTTATGTGTGAAGTTCCGCTATATATTGGAAATCTATAGGCCCTAGTGTCATAATCTTCGGTTGATACATCAAAGTATAACTCCTTGATATTACCGAGAATTAACCTATTATATTTAGAAGTAATTGTGCCTGGAATAAATGCCGTTCCACCAAGAAATGTAAATTGATCTGGACTTACTGACCGAATTACTCTGCCGTCGTCAGAAAAATTAAAAACAGTATTTCCACCAATAGTTTCTTCTGCTATAACATTTATTGATGGCTGTTCATTGTATGACGTATATTTTATAGCGTATAGTCTGATGATATCATATTTTGTATCAACGGAATCTATTGTTACGTTTAATATTTTACCAACATACTCATTAACCTTACCACCACTATTAGATTTATTTAATGGATAAAGTTCACTTACTGGGCTTATTGATGATTGAGAACCGTTCTGTTTTATTAGATTGTAGGCATATTGAATCATCCCGGCAGTGTGAATGCCACCATAGTCAATTGAACTCACGTATGGCGATGAGAACGACACCTCTGGAACAGCATCAAATAAGGTAGCGTCTTGATCAGAATAACCATCTGATATAATATTTATATGCCGAAGTTGATTAACTCCATCAACCCAATATACTTTTTGAATATCGTCGGACTCATAATACACTTCCGTTTCAATAAAATTATCAGTACTGAAATTTAGAGATCCTGAGTATAACTCTACTCCTTCGTATGTTGTTAAATTAATTCTAGTTATAATATCTACACTATTATTATCTGTACTGAACGTTATTAGATAATCATTCAGTACGGCATGACCAATGATAACCTGATCAACTGGTAGTGTATATACCAGAACATTACCGTTATCGTTTGATACAGATCCAGTAGTGCCATTATCAGTGGCCATTATCCTGATGTTTCCAGCATCAAAATAAAACTCAGGAGATCTCTTTGATTTAGTTATATCCTGATTGATTCCTCTATATGAAAGTTTTGCTTTTTTAAGCATAATTATATATGTCTCTTAAGTTTTCTTAGATACTTAATATTTTTGCGAATATCTTTTTTGCCAATAACGACACTTTTCACAATAATCGTATTCACAAGATCAGACTTACAATCACTTGGAGTCTCGAAATTTTGTGAAAACTCAACATTAGCATCTCTAAACATTTTATCAAATCTACTATTTTTAGAGAATGAGTTTGTACTTAGAGTTAATAAAAATAACAATATTATAAATTTAATCATATTATCGTATATTACGAAGATACTCTTTATCACCAAGATTTCTAAATCCATCCTGTTGAAAATCTTCATTCCACATCAACCTGTGAGCAGCGTTGCTAATAGATTGTCTTTCATCAAGACTGACATTCATAACTGAATTCTGAGCCTGTGCTATATACCACATATATTCAGCCTTAGACTCCTCAAAAACAGACTTTGATAACTTATCTATCTCATACAGCCCTCGAAAATGTTCTTGCTTTATATAGGCTAAAATGGCCTTATATAAGGATGTATTTGTTGGGAGCATAATGATACCATCATCATCTGTATATAATGTTTTAAATGCAACTTCTAGAAGGCCTTTTTCGAATGATGTATAAACCCAGTCACCCTGATTCTTCCAAGTATCCATCTGAGTATTTTTTGTGTAGCTTTCAGGATACTTGTTATATGACGGATGGAATGTATCGGTAGCGTATGTCATAGATGAGTATTGTAAATTACCAAGACTACCACCACCAGATACTCTTCGGCATTGCTCTATTCTTATTATACCATTAGGTAGCTTCCCTCTATGATTGCTGATTATAACAGTTTGCCTATCGTCTTTATATAAGTCGTAACTACCAACAAGGCCCATCACATCTACAGCCCACCTTACAGCAGACTCGTACGATAGGTCTCTCATTGATGGATATTGCATCAATCCATCTACAACTTCTTTAACTGAAACGTAATTATTGATATTTGTTTCCATCTGAAAATTTAGGTTTTTCTACTAATGCATCTAATTCAAACCCTCCAAATATTTTCCTAGCCAGCTCCCTCTTAATCCATCTATTAACTTGAACGCTATAGACAGATTTGTTTTTGAACGTAGCATAAAATCTATTAAAGGCAATCTTATAGATGTATCCATTAGAATGTTTATTGAGATATCTAACCAACTTCTTCTGCTCCTTAGCCTCTGGATACTCTGCCCACAAGTCCATCGTTGCTTTGAAATTTATTGGTCTATTTGTAACTGCCTTGCCATCCTTATAATCAACGAACTCCTTCTTTTTTGTTATAGATAAAACACCCATTCTTGACGGCATCTTAAATGAATAGCCATCTAATATCTTCTCACCAATAGCAAGATTGAGGTCTTTAAGTATGTTCCCAAAATCTGTCCGATTAAGAGTTCCACCATTCTTAACATAATAGGTATAATACTCATTGGCGCCAAAGTCACTATGTACCTTATGATTGCGAGTCTGTACTGTCATTTATTTTGTCTTCTGGTTGATTAATCATTCCCGAAAGCTTTTTAACTATTAAGTCCGTTAAAATAGTTATCATATCTTCCTCAATGTGATATGGAGCATCCCAATAGTCAACAGCAGCGTTATAATAAATTGTCTCTGGGTATGCTGCTTCGGGATCTTCAGTGACGTAACTTAATTTGACATTTTCAAGCAGTTTAACCGCAGGGTTATTTGATGTAAAGTATAGTCTAAAATCACTCCCGATAGTTACATAAATATGATTGGCGACCCACTTATTTTGACCTACGAATGGGAATCTATCTGCTGATACTAATGTAAAATTAATGTCTGTATATGAACCACTATTAATCCTCAAGTTGGATTTAAAATTGAATGGTTCTAGTGGATTAACTATCGGATCTGATGTGCGTAAGATAGTTCCTATACCATCGACAAACTCATTCTCCTTAGATAATTCTAGTGTTTTATAGAAATGTTGTCTAAGTTTCTGTGGAATTATATATGATCTATTTGAGAACTTCTGAGCCAATAACATTGCTCGTCCATTCTTTACCAAAAAGGCAATGTACTCCAACGACACATCTGCGTCATCAGAGTACAGTTTAAGATTTTCTTTGATCGAATAAACGATCTCCCTAAGTGTTGTTGCCATTATTATCTACCTGTGCTTATTAAAAGATTTTTCTTTATTTCTTTGGGAACGATTGATGTCCTCATTCTATTAAGCGCACCACATTCACATCTATATGTTTCATATTTACCAGTCTGCGTATAATAGTTTCCAACGTAAGATAAATGCGATCCACCACAATTTGCACATACTGGCTCAGTAGATTCGACGTATAAACCAACGTTTGGATGAGCTTTGATCCAAGGCCTAAGTCTCAAATAAACTTCCTCAAGTAGCTCAACATCATGACGATTGTATATTTCCATGTACTTAAGGGATTCATCATCACCCTTCATACACCTATCCCATAGGCTAAAATCAGTATCCAGTTTAACATCAAATCCAAAATATCCAGCAAGTGCATCCAGCTTATTTGAACTAAACCCAAATTGTTTTGAGGCAATCACCTTTGTGTCAATACTTTGGTATGGAGTTGTTGGTGGAAGTCCATTTAATAAAAATCTAGCATTAAGTTTCTTTTCGTCAAAAGCTAGACCATTGTGTGCAACTACTATGTCGGCTTCATTAATTAAATTCCATATTGAAGCAGTAATTCTTTTATCATCTTCTGCCAACGCTTCAGCACC
>Ga0209318_1000104_pt1 | contig 100704 bp, 147 predicted proteins | sample RifGroE1_FD_183999 | JGI IMG/M metagenome (GOLD analysis project Ga0209318, IMG submission 183999) | Groundwater microbial communities from Rifle, Colorado, USA - Groundwater E1 (SPAdes) (version 2) | ecosystem: Environmental > Aquatic > Deep subsurface > Groundwater | place: Rifle, Colorado...
CAGGAAGGCCCCTTACATATGGCCATGCTACAATCTATCATCCGACCAGGAGAGGCACCTTTACGACTCAACCAGGGTGCTTCTGCAACACGAGTCCAAAATAGGCCCCCTGTCGCAAAAATTTCGGGAGTCTGCATGTGGGTGGGGGCTGGATGGGTGACAATATATTAGTAGTATTTAACCGTTTGTCGGAATCGCTGACCGGATTAAAACAAAGTAATTTCGACTAAGGCAATAAATTTTAGATCAAAAAATTTACCACTCAATCTTGTTTGTTCTGTTTTTATGTAATTTAATTTCTTCATTCTCCTAATATATCCTGCAATCTGGTTAAATGTATATTCTTCTTTGTTATAATTAAATTCTAAAAGTATATCTCTATAACTTTTTGGGTCTTCATTCTTTATAATTTGTAAAATTTTAACATATTTTCTGTTATAAGCATTATTTTTTAAAGAAATTTTTTGCATATTTGTCTCCTTTATACCGTTAACCACAAACGTTGACCGTAATCGTTTGTCACTTTTTATTTTATATATCACGTCTCCTAATATAACAAATTAGAACTCTACATCTCCTATTTGATGTATTAGATTCATTTAAACATTTTCAGAAATTGTATAAGGTGTATTTGTACGTCTCCTGTTACAACTTAACCTTACAAAAAGAAGCCCCCTTTATGGAGGCTTCATCATATCTAAATGAATAAAACTTTTCGGGCAAAGCATATAAACTTCTGGTTTATTTAACTCCAAGAACTCTACGACTATATCTACTTCTATATATGCCTCTGGAAACAACTGCTGATCTTCCCATATTATAGGCACATAAGGTTCTATGCCAATCTCCATTGAAGAACAAATTAAGTCTCTTAAGCAATCGAGCGCCAGCGTTAATATTGTCTTGAGGGTTATTCCACTTCTCTCCTTTATAGAAGTGATCTAATTTAACTTGCATCAATCCATATGCTTGACCAGAAACAACTGTTCTCCTAAAGCTTGATTCATACAAAATAACTCTTTTAATTATCTTCTCTGGTACTTTATATCTCACTGAAGCAGAATATATCTCTTTATTGTATCTGTCTCTTATATCTCCTGCATACACCTTTTCGGGTAAACAAATATTAAATAGTAAAACAATTAATAATATATATCTTAGAATGATTATCTCCTTATTCTCTGGTATATCCGTTAAAAATAAAATAAACTCCTAACTATTATCTAGTTAAGAGTCTTATAAATCCCATATATCTCGTATAGTCTTCTTTTATAGTCTCCTACGTGAGTAGGATAACCAGGAAGGTTAAACTGAACTATCCCGTTGTCCCTCGTCTCTTTCTTTCATCCTTTGATGGTTTCACGAGGTTTTTTGGAACACCCGTTTATAAACATCAGAAAATGCCGAATAGTATTTTGGCACTATTCAGAAAGAGCGAGGAACAGCGGATGAAGTTGTACACCTCCACTTGATAGTTCAGATAACCTCTGGTTTTTGTTTGTTCCCAGTATAGGCCGATCTTCACTAGGTACTTGTCGTTGCCCCTGTCCCTACAGCCCAACGTGTTGAATTCTATTTCAACATTAAACTTGTACCATGTATTATTTTACATCTCTTTTGCTAATTCATCACATCTCTCATTGTATTGGTTTCCAGAATGTCCTCTTACATATTGCCATGTAATATCCAAACCTTGAGTCTTCTGGTCTAACTCAATCCAAAGGTCTATATTTTTATATTTGGAGTTAGAATCGAATTGACCAATCCTCTTCCAGTTATGAATCCATTTTGTTATACCACTGATTACATACATGGAATCTGTATGAATCGTTATAGGGATTGTTTTTATATCTAATTTGTTCATTACCAAGATTGCTGCTTTTAATTCTTCCCTATTATTTGTTGTATATGCAGATCGTTCACCTTTAAATTCTCTTTTTTGAATTGTAAAGTGTTCGTTTCTAAGTAATAATATTGCAGAATGATTTCCTGAACCGGGATTTCCCAAACATGATCCATCACAATATGCTTCTATTTTAAAACTCAAATTTCCCCCTAATAAAAAGGCCAGATTTCTCTGGCCAATAAATTTACTTGCTCTGGAATAACATACAATGGCATTGTCCGTTAAACTGTATATTATCTTCTGAATCTTTACAAGGGCAAATATATTGTCTTCTACTAACCTCTGGAACTAAATCAATAACAATGCATGGACAATAAGCTCGCTTGTATATTTTCTCGTTGTGTGCAAGTCCTTCAACGATTGTGTCATATACTTCTTCGTTTACTGTATATCCTTTTATTTCGGCATACTTCTTTATATTAAGCATTTTACCTCTTCATATTATAATTCAATTCTGAGTCTTCATACCAGCAGAGTGTATTATCTCCGAAGATCAACAAGTAAGGTAAGTTATTATTATCACGAAAATCTACTCTGTGAACAATTCCAACTCTTCCAACATTATTATCCTTTTGGTTGATAACGACAACTTCATCATCTAATCGAAACATCTTTGTTTCCTCCTATTTACTTCAACTCCACTATATAATCCCGGAGATTATTTAAGTCCCAATAAAGATCTTTGTTTCCGATTCTCGTTTCAATGATGTAACTGCAAGTATCTAATTCTGTATCAATATCATAACAATGGATTCCACAATAATTTATATCTCCGTAAGTGAACACGATTAAGAAAGAATCTTCTGCTTCTCTAACGTATTCAATATTCACTTGTTTCATCTCTGTTAGTTGCGAGAACACGTTAGCCATTTCGCCAAAATCACAATGTTTGATCACACCAAATAAATTTGAGCAATCCATCTTTAAGTTTCTCCCTTCATCACTTCCAATACTTTTCTAGCAATTTCATCTTTTTCTTTTCTCTCTTCAATTTCTTGAAGTCTAATAACTTCTTTAATATGATTTCTTAATTGAACGCATTCTAACCAATCTAATTTAATTTCATAAAATCCAAAATCCCAACCATTTTTTTTATCATATTTATTAAACGTAATCGTTCTAAAAAATAAATTAATATTAACCCTAGCTGAAAGTGTTGGAAGATATTCGTCATCTGAATTTATAACATAAAATGTTCCGTGGTCTTGTATATATTTCATTGAATAAAGTAATTTAAGATATTGATCTCTCATATTTAATTATCTCCTTAGTAATAATATGTTGCTATTTCTTTGAGTTTTACTTTGTTACACAAAAACTCATTTAGAAGGCTTTCTACATTTGTAAAAGGTTTATCAAGTCTATAAACAAACCATCCAATTTTTGCAACATATTTTTCATCTACATCTGGAACATGTCCAATAAGTTGAATCAACTTTTTATTGATGCTTTTTGAATCGCATCCGACGTTAACCTCGTAACTGTCAAATGGATCTCCATCTTGTACAAACATTTCTTCGCGAAGTCTTTTGGTTTTATAAACAATTATCTTCATATACCCTCCTATACATCAATTAAATTATCAAACTCTTTCGTAAGTCTATTTGGCGATCCACCATCTTCTATTACACGCAAACATCTCCTTAAAGAATCAACATCAGAACCAGTATCATTGTCTATAAAAACTTTTATTGCTGCTGCTCTGTAAATCAATTGTGCTGGATATTGGCTACAATAATTTCTACTAAATCCAAGAAATTCAAACATCTCTTTTTCTTTTTCAGAGTAATCGTATTTCCTTCCGTTCATATTGTTTTCCTTTCATTTAACGTTTGTCTAAAATTCAATAACGGCCTTATATATATCTTTAGGTACAAAGTGACGTGTAGATTGTATAGCGCCTTTATGAATTACTGTCTAATAAATTCAAGATAATCATTCCAAACGTTTAAAACATATACTTGCTTTTGTACAGCATAATTTACTGCGTTATATGTTCCTCCACCTATATCGCCATTCCATAAAGCCAAAAGGGTATCTCCTTCACCAACAAGTTCATCAACCATCCAGACATTTCGTTTCATCATCTTCCATGGATCATATCCAGGCCCACAAACATAATAAACCTCTTTTGATTCAGATAAAAGTTTTCTATATAATATCCTTGTTTTTTCTGGCCATACAGATTCTTGTCCTTTAAACGGAACCGCTGCAATAAATGGAATTTCCAAACAAATTGCTGCATCTGCAAGAGCCATGTCCCAACCAAGAGCCATACCAGAGATTACTTCCGCTGGCTTTAATTTAGATAAAATACTTTGTGCAAAACAAATTAACTTATCATATTCTTCTGTCTCTGGATACGCGTTGTTCAATTTGTTTGGTCTGTGACCTGTTCCTGCTAAAATCATTTGCCAAGTACCTCAACAATAAGTTTTTTGAATTTAATTCGAATATATTCTCCTTGTTGTAACTCTGCATATAAATCATTTCCTGCCATTCCATATTTTTTTACATTATAAATCGTGCTAACTGAATTAGATGTTACATTTAACCTATATTTTCCCTTTTCACACATATCAGAATTTTGTTCGGCCACGCTACACCCAAGCGAAAACAAGAACATTGCACCAATAATTAATCTTTTCATATTTACCATCCTTTGCATTGAAGTGTATAAATCCCGACTTTATTTAGTTCTTCAATATTTCTCTGGTTGTCATCAATCATAACTGTCACACCGTAGTCCAGACAAACTTGAGCCTTCCATTTTGCCAACTTTAAGGAAAATTTTTCATCGTCAAGTTGTTTTAACTTTCCACTATCTCTCAATTCATCAATATAATTGCTTCTTTCTGCCATAGATTTGAATAGTTGAGTTCCCCAATCTTCGTAGAAATGGCACGTTTTTTCGTCAATTCTTGCAAAAAGATGAGGAAAAGTGCACATTTGAAGCAAATCATAGCAAGAATGGTCAATTTCGAGACTTTCTAGGTATTTAATGGTAATTAGTGTTTCAGAAACGGGTCTTGCGGTAATAACATTGACATAACCAATATCCATGTAAGATTTCATCATGTGTTTATAAAATTTCGGATTACGGTCGATTGTACCATCCAAATCAATACCAAGAACAAATATTTTCTCTTTATCCATTAATCTCTCCTGCCATATTGAATAAGTTTAAGAAATTGATTTAACCCCATTTCAAACTTCTCGTTATCCTTCTCACTATATAAAATAACCGAGTTCGTTTCTTTTTCATATGAAAACACATGACAGTTTCCGTATATATTATGTTCGTCGTCGTCCTTAAATGAAACACTCATTCCTGGTGTTGGAAAATAAAGAATATTACTCAATTTTTCTCCTTTTAAAATAATTGTAAACAATTTTGGAAAGGATTTTTTATGTATCCAAGAAAAACATCTGATTTGGTAAAAACATATTCGCTTGATTCTAGAATCAGATTAGAAACCGGATTAAATTCTGGTTCACTTCACCTTTACTTTCTTATCAAGAAATATCAATATACTTACAATATCTCTTTGCGTCAATATTCTAAATTAATGGGAATATCATTAAGGGCTGTCGTGAGATTGATAAGACCACTTTATGCTTTGGGTTACATCGAAGCAGAGTGTAAAGATCTTCAAACTTCCGGCAAACCAAATGTTATTAGCATTGTAAAGAATATTAGCCTTTCCGATTACGATGAAGATGGAAATTAATTTCTTCGCTTTTCAATTAGATATTTAATGAAGTTAGTATATTCTGGTTGGAAACTAAGTTTGTACCAAGTTAACTCACAATCTTCGACAACATCCAAAATTGCCATATCTTCGTATTCAGACTTTTTATGCATTTTGACGTACACTTTACTAGAAAATTCTTTCAAAAGTTGCATAAGGAAAAGTTTTTCATAGTCATTGCGGATTTCAACATAGTCTGTTAGATCGTTCATAATTCATTTCCTTTCTATATTTGTACTACATTTAATTTTCAAGGTTCTATTTAAAGTAAAATAATATTAGATAGAATTTATTTTTGCAAAAAACTCATCAAATGTTATGGAGAGATAAATGACAAATGAGCCATTTAAGTTAACCATCCCGATTACACGAGCGTATAAAAAAGATGGCAAGATGATGATTGACGGGGTTGCCTCTTCAACCGCTCTTGATACCTATGATACCATATTTGCGCGTAGTTGTCAAGAGAATTTTAGTATTCTTATCAACGAGTCAAGTGAATCAGATGACCCTATTCAACTAGAAGCCGAGCATAAAGGCGACGAAGAGCCGATGAATATCCTTGGCCCTATTCAAAGTGCATGCGTAACTCCAGATGATGAATTATTTATTGTTGGCCGCTTAGATGAAAAGAACCCTAAAGCGGTGTTTTACTATGATTTGTTAACAAATCCAGATCCAAAACTTGGTAGACCTAGAATGCTTGGCCTATCAATTAATGGTGTTGTCGAAGAGGCTCACTGGGAGTATCGTGAAGATTTACAAAGAAACATTCGAGTCTTCGATAAAGTCAAATTGCTTAAAGTTGGTATTGTACGTTATCCAAGTAATCCAAATACATATTTGGAAAAAATGATTAGAAGCGTTGATTGGGACGCAATTGAGAAAAAGGAGATCGAGTTAATGTCTGATAATATCGAAACTGCTGTTGTGGAGGAAACTGTTGATGTTGAAATTCGTTCTGATGAAGTTGTCTCCGATTCAACCGATTCAACCGTTACAGAAACCGAAACCAGTGAAGAAGTAGAACGTGCTTGTAATTGTGATCCCGAAAAAGATTGTACCTGTAATAAAGAAGAAGTTATTGAAGAAGAACGTGCAATGGATACCAGCGATGTTGCAGTTCAAACAGAAGATGTTGAAGAAACTTGTGATGAACAACGATCTGAAGAAGTTGTAGAGACAGTTGAAGAAGAAGTTGTTCGTGAAGATAATATCGAAAAAATGGCTGAAATTATGGCAAAGATGATTTGTGAACTTAAAGACGAACTTACTCGCTCAATTGACGAACTCAAATCTAAAGTGGAAATTATTGAATCTGAAAAATCAGAATTGGTTGAGAGAGTTGCTGTTCTGGAAACCGAAAAGGTTGAATTAGTAACAAGAATGGCTGTTATGGAAAAAACTCCCACAACTTCTCCTGGCGCTCAATTGGTTGGAAATGTTGTTCGTGCAGAAAAAAGACCTGCTAAGGGTTCACAAGCAGAATATGAATTACTTCTTCGCGAAGCAGAGGCTAAAGGCGATAAAGAAACAGTTAAGAAATTAATGATTCTTAATCTATTTAAAACCACCTAGATTGTTGTTATGAGCGGACTTTATGTCCGCTCTTTTTGATGTAAAATAATAGTATGACTATGGATAGGATGGAGTAATTAACCGTCCGACAAGAGCCTCCCTACTCTTCCATCTGTCTTTTTTTTATAGGGATTTTTGAAAGACATGGGGAGACAAATATGCCTATTAAATTTACTACCGAATATTTTAAAAATTTTGTTGAAAATAAATATCCGGGATATAGCATTATTGACGAATATAAAGGTGTTATTACAGAGATTAATTTTATCCACAACGAGTGTGGAACAATTTTTCTTAAAAAACCTCATAGTGCGATCAACAGAAATTGTTTTTGTCCTGTATGTTGTAAAAACACTATATTTGAAAAAGATTTATTTACAAAATGGCTTAAAAAAAATAGACCTGATTTTGAGTTTATATCTGAATATACTGATAAAATTCGTAGAGTTGTTTTAAAACATAATTGCGGAAATTTACTAGATGTTAGTTATGGCTCATTTAGAAGCGGAAAGGGTTGTCCAAAATGTAACGGTGGTGTTAGAAAAACTCACGAAGAATTTACAAAATGGATGCATGAAAATAGAAGCGATTATAAGGTTGTTGGTGTTTATAAAAACTCATCAACAAAAATTGAAGTCGTTCATGAACAATGTAAAAAATCTTGGTTTGTTTTGCCAGGGGATTTAATTCAATTTGTAAATTGTCCTCATTGTCACATAAGTAAAGGCGAACAAGAAGTAGAAAAATATTTAATTAAAAATAATATAAAATATGAGAGAGAATTTAAATTCAAAGATTGTAAAAACATAAAAGAATTAAAATTTGATTTTTTGGTAAAATATAACGATGAAAATATTTTAATAGAATATCAGGGAATTCAACATTATGAACCAGTAAAACTTTTTGGTGGAATTAAAAAATTTGAAGCAAGTAAAAAAAGAGATTTAATAAAAAAAGAATATTGCGAACAAAATAATATAAAATTGATTTGTATAAAATATAACGAATGTATTAGTAATAAATTAAATAAAGAATTTAATTAAAATAATATACGTGTTAATCTTTTATTGAATTTCCACTTGAAAAAGTTTTGCGATTCAATGTAAGCATAAATTAACATGAGATATGTAGTAGAAGTTTATTATTATTTTTTCTTACGAAAGGAAAAAACAAATGTCTGATAAGTACGAACTAATTTTAAGAGCGCTCAACACAAGCGCAACAGCTTTACAACCTGAAGATCTTTCCAGATTAATGGAACTTATTACTCCCCGTGATGTTCCAATGTTTTCTCGCCTTGCTCGTTCCAAAGCAACCGGCCTTCTTCACGAGTGGGTAGAATCTTCATTAACAGCATCTTTCACCGCTGGTGCATATGCTGATGGTGGAATCCCTGCTGGTCATGATAACACCCACGTTCGTAAAGACAACAAGGTTATGTCTGTTGGTCGTATCGCTTCTGCTACCAACCTAATGCGTGCAGTTGACACCATCGGTGCTTCTGATGCATTGGCTCTTGAACTAGAAGAAAAAATGGTTGACATTATGCGCGTTATTGAATATTACATCTTCAATGGCGACCGCGACAACACAAGCCCCCAAGAGATGGACGGCCTTCTAAACATTATCACAACTGGTAATGGCGCTACAGAAATTGATGGCGTTTCTGGTTATCTAACTGAGGCCGTACTTCAGTCTGCTCTAGTTGGTTGTTATAACAATGGTGGTTCCCCTAACATCATCGTTGCTCGTCCAGAAGTTGCTCAACGTATTGCCAATTTCACAGACGATAAGATTCGTTTCAACGGTGCTGGTGGTGGTGCTGGTGGTGTTGGAGCCGAAGGTCTTCGTTACCTTAACCCATTTGGCCCTTCCCTAGATGTTATTCCTGTTCGTAGTTCTTTCCTACCTTCCGGTAATGTTCTAGTCCTAGACTCAAGCAAGATTAAGTTGGCCTTCCTTTCTAACCTAATCGAAATCCTTCCTCTTGCTATTACCACAGACGCCGAGAGCAAACTACTTAAGGCTTATCTAACTCTAGAATGTCGCGCAGTTGCTCATCACGCTCTTATCAAGAACGTTGCTGATTAAGACTAGATTAAACTTTGAAGCCCCTCGAAAGAGGGGCTTCTTTTTTTGTTTGTAAAGTAATTTGTGAGTTTAACTTAAAATAAAAAGGAGTAAAAATGTACATTACTTACGAAGAATTTATTAATTCTCCTTATGGTGCAGAATATAATCCTGTATCTGGGTCTATTTTTGAAACAAGTGGAAATGTTGTAGACTTTCTTGAAAGTGTTTCTTCTATTATTGATTTATATTGTGGAAGAACTTTTGACATTGTTTTATATGAAGAAACTAAATATGGATTAAGTGGAAAATCAATTTTCTTAGACAATATTCCTGTAACTGGAATTGTTTCTATTGAATGGTCAACTGGATTTGGCTCTTCTGGTGTGGTTTCACCCACTTCATATTTATTGCTTAAACCAGAAGGTAGAATCATTTCTCAATTAAGTTTAAAGCAAGATTTTCTATATACAATCAAATATCACGCCGGATTTTCTGTAATTCCAGATCCAATTAGATACGCAACATTGGTTCTTGCAAAAACACTTACTCAATCTCTTGAATCTGGATCTCTTGGAATTCCTGATGGTGGAACACTTACATCATTCAAGTTTGGTAAGTTTGCAGAAGAGTATGCAAACTCTCAACAAAAATATACAGATTACGCCGAGGCGATACCGCCAACTGTCTGCGCCATCCTTAAAAAATATAGATATATGAAGGCATAATTATGAATCCATATTCGTTAAGATCAAAACTACACAAAAGAGTAATGGAAAATCTTGGTATTGCCACAAAAATTCTTAGAGCAAAAGAAGTTGCAAAAGATTTATATGGCGAACCAATTGAAACTCCATGGCCTTTTGATGAATATATTTTAAAGATTGTTATTGATTCTGAAAAAATTGATCAAAAAAATTCATCAGTTGGTTCTGGCGCAGATCCCAAAAAAGAATATATTTATTTTTATTGCGATGGTGATTTTGATATTCGTGTTGGTGATAAATTAGTTTATCCTGCAAATTCTACAAGTCAATGGTTTGTTGATTTCATTGAACCTGTTGTACTTCGTGGAGTTCCTATTATTTGTGAAGTCAAGGCATATAAAGATGATCGATATTAAAGTAATTCCAAAAACGAGTAATAAAGATTTGCCTCATTTTATTCTTTTACTAAAAGACATTGATTTAAATATGCCAAGAATTGTTAAACTAGTTCTTCGTGAGATCGCAAGAGCTTCTGTTAGAAAAGCACAATCTTATATTCGCGGAACAAGAAAACCAAAACCTTTCTCTGGTGGCCCAGGAGGTTCTATACCTTGGACTCCATTATATAATATTGGCCCCAAAATGGGTGAATCAACAATGTTATGGAACAAAACTTCTCGTAAATCCAAAACAGGTAGTTCTCATCCATTATCTGATGAAGGTGGTTTGGAAAAGTCATTAAAGTTTTGGGATTTAAAATATGGGACTCATAGTGCGTCTGTAAAAGTTGGTATTTTGGATTCACATTATGCAAAAGTCGGCCTTAAGCAGGAATATGGTGGATCTAACCCATTAAAAGGACATAAAAGAATTCCTTCAAGACCTTTTCTTTTTCCAGCAATTATGGATGTTAAAAACGATCCAAGATTGAAATCAAAAATAAAAAATAGAATTACTAGAATGTTAGAGGCATCAAGACAAACTGGTGCTATAAAAATATCAGAAGATATGTTTGAAGGTATAGGTGAAGAATAAATGAGACATATAGAGGATTTAATCCTGCAAACGTTGGTTAAAATTATTTCGGATGAAGTTAGCATTTCTAGTGGAAATATGTGGCTTCTTAACCCATCATCTGAATTTGTCAATTCACAAGAAGGCCCGAATAGTGTTTCTAAAGTTTCATATCCTGTTATCGGAATCCATTATATGTCAGATGTTGTTTACAAATATAACAACTATGGCGAGAATAAATATATTTACGATTCATCTGGAAATGTTACTGAGTACTCTCCGCTTGGTGAAGTTAAAATGCCTTTGGGTATTTCGTTATACGCAAAATCAAGAAAAGATATGAGAGAATATGGGGACAAACTATATTCATTCCTTTTAAAAAATAAATTTATCGGTTTACAAAATGATTGTGTTACTGGTGAATATTTTGCTTTAAAATTTTTGACAAAGAAAGATACTTATGAGGAAATGCCATATCAAGAAATTTATATTATTGAATGTGCATCAAGAATTTTTAAAGAGACATTTGCACCTAGAATTGATGAGATTGTGGTTACTATTGATACTGATATAGTTGACGGAGTATCTTGTACAAACGGCCCTGCATACATAAATCCAGACGCAGAGATATTCGAACCAGGAACTATGTTGTTATATGACGAAACAGCCGGAGTTTATTATATTTTAGACTTTTTTAGAGATGGAGAAGCAACCTATATAGCTTCTGGTGCAAATTCGATGTAAAATAATATATGATGTTTTTTGTAAAATAAAGTAAGACCTTTTTTCTTGAGAGAGGAAACAAAATGTTTGTAAACAGTTTCAATTCCATGATTACCCCAAACGTATTCCTTCGTGAAGCCGCTCCCGCTGCCGCAATTAGAGGTAGTGGTATCGGAACTATTGGTGTTGTTGTTCAGTCTATTCGCGGTCTTGTTGGCGTACCTACCGTTGTTTCCGATCTTTCAGACTATACCCGCAAGTTCGGTGACTATGATGTAGCAATCAAAGACGATTTTATGTATGTTTACAATATGCTAAAGCAAGGCGCTGATAGTTTGATGGTAGTTCGCGCTGTAGACGGAACTGCTGTTGTTGCATCTGGAACAGTTCAAGGAACTACATTCACACTGAAATCTGGCGGTACTTGGGGCAATGCCGTAACACTTACAATTGCTGCTTCTACCGTTTCAGGTTATGTCGATCTTTCATTCAAATATGGCGCTAAAGAACAATATGACTACAAGCAAGTGCAATTCACTTCTACTACTGGAACTCGTTATTTCAAAGATGTTATCGAAGCTGCACCAGATGATTTCGTAAACGTTTTGGTCGCTGGAACAGTAAATCCTTCTGGTCAAGTTGTTTCCTTCGCTGGTGGAACAAACGGTACAACTGTTGGTTCTGCTGCTGCTGATAGCATCTATGTTGGTACAAATGCATCTGGTGGACTAACTGGTTTGGTTGCTTTTGAAGCAGAAGATTCAGTCAACTTTGTTTGTTCTGCTCGTAACACTGATACCGTTAACGCAGCCCTTCTTGCTCACGTTGCAATTGCCGGAGTAACACCTAGAATGGCAATCGTTTCACCTGCATCTGGAAAGACTGTTTCTGAGATGGTAACTCTTATGGCAACCTACAATCAAGACCAAGTTATCATGACTTACCCTTGGTTGCAAGTTGTTAATCCTTACAACAACAAGAAAGAATATCACGCCCCTAGTTCTTTCTATGCCGGTCTTCTTTCAACACTATCTTATGAACAATCTCCTTCACGCAAACAAATCCTTGGAGTTATTGGTAGCGAGCGTTCATTAACTAATGCAGAAGTTGACACACTAACTTCTAACCGCGTTTCACCAATCACTCTTATCTCTGGTCAAGGTTTTGTAGTTCGTAATGGCTATAACACTTCCTCAAATCCTGCACGTCAAAATATTACTCGTCGTCGTGCAGTAAACTTCTTTGCAACAGCATTTGAAGCTGGTTCACAACAATTCGTTTCTCGCCCACACACAGAAGCACTTCGTAACGATATTAAACGTGCTTTTGGTTCATTAATTGAGAATGAACTTGCTGTTGGTAAGATTGGCAATGTTAATGGTGGAAAAGTTTATGCCGTTAAGTGCGATTCCCAAAACAATCCTAATGAAGTAGTTCGCGCTAATCGTTGTATGGTAGATATTCAAATTAGTTTACTTGCACCAGCGGACTTCATCGCAGTTACTCTTGACGCAAGTGAAGCCAAAGTAGTTGACACTCAATAAACTTAAATAATTGTTGACAGGTTGCGGGGGTTATTCCCCGCAACAAAATCTTATTAAAAGAGGTGTGTAAATGGGAAAAGCGAGAGTTTGCGGTAGCAACGCAAAAATTTATGTTTATGATGAAAAGCAAGGCGAAATTCTTATTGGTGAAGTTGATAAATTTAGCGCAAAAGACGCAAGTGATCTTAAAAAATATCGTTCACTCGGAACTGCTAAAATTGGTTCTCAAGCAATTTTTGGTGGTTGGGAAATTTCTTGTGATGGTGGTAAAGTCGATTGGAAGCTTGCTCAACTTATTCATGCTCAGGATGAAAGAATTGCCAATAGCGACTGTTCTGCACAGTTTTTCGTGATTCAGACTGTTGATTATTTTGACGGCATCCAAGATGCTTATAGATACGATGAAGTAACATTCCATGGTTACGAACTAGATTCCCCTATCGAAGAAATGACAGAAAAATTTAATGGTTTTAGTGGCGTTAATCGTGTTCAACTTACTGCTGCCGACGAAAGTTATAAAGAAGCAATTAAAACCAAATATAGTTCACTCGTTGACTATTTAATCAATAAGAAAGCGTAAGGAGTGATACAAAATGGGAACACCTAAACCAAGAGTTTTAGGCTCAAGAGCCACAATCAAAATTGGTGAAATTAAAATTGGTGAAATCGAAAAGTTTGGTGCAAAAAATCTCAATGAGTTAAAAAAATCTCAACCACTTGGAGATAAGACTGTTACCTCTCAAGTAATTTTCAAAGGTTGGGATCTTAACTTTGAAGGTGGAAAAGTTGATTGGGATCTAGCCCAAATGATTCATCTTCAAGACAAACAAATTACCTCTGGTGGACGTTCACCTTTGTTCGAAGTAACCCAAGAGATTCTTTATTATAACAAAACAATTGAATGTTGGACTTATCCAGAAGTTAGCATTCACGGTTACGAAGTCAATATTCCAATGGAAGAAATCACAGAAAAGTTTGATGGTTTCTGTGGAAAACCAAGAGTTGCTTCTTCTGTTGACACTACAACTGTTGATAGCAAAACTTCAATTGCAAGATATTTAAAAGATAATTCAAAGGATTATACAGTATTATAAGGATGAAATAAATGGGAAAAGCCAGAATTCATGGCACAAATGTTCATCTTTACTTTATGCCGCAAGTTCCGCTTGCGGCTTTTGAACTAGGTGAAGTGGATGACTTTAAAGCCAAATCAAGAACGAAAATTATTCACTCAAGACCAATTGGAAGTGTTATAGAAGGTGCTACATTACAATATGGTGGTTGGGATTTAACTTTTGAAATGGGTAAAGTTGATTGGAAACTTTGTCATATGTATTATCTTCAAGATTTAGAATTAAGAGGAAATATTGTTCCTCCCAAGTATTCGATATTTGAAGAAATTCAACATTATGATGGAAGTATTGAACAATTTATATATCGAGATGTTACATTGTTTAATCTTGATATTAGTAGACCATCTCAAGAATCAAAAGAAACGATTCAAGGATTTTCTCCAATTCGTGAAATTGGGCCATTATCTATTCCTAACCTTGTTGGGATTGATGAACTAAAAATGGAAGCTTATTTTGCTGCCAAACTTGCTTTAGATGCAAACGGTGGCGCTTTAAACGTTGTAAAAAATACTACTGGAAGTATTGGAAAATGGATTTCGGGTGGTCAATAATGGGATTTTTAGATAATTTAAAAAACAATCTAATCAATGAAGTATTGTCTTCACCAAAACCAAGGGTATTATCTTCAAATGTAAAGTTAACAATTAGACCTCAAAATATGGGAATGTCCGAATATGATCAACACGATTCTATCGATGTTGGTGAAATTGATACATTCAAAAAAGCAAAAGTTATTGGTGTTGTTAAAAAATTCAAACCTTATGGTGAAAAATTTGAAACAGTTATAACAGAAGATAACGGTTGGGATATCTCTTTTACTTGTGGTAAGGTTGATTGGAATCTAGCATATTTTGTTTATATGAATGAAGTTGCGATGTTAGGAAATATAAAGGAAACGGATTCAATTAATAGAACCGCATTTGAAAATATAATGGGACGACCTGTTTTTACAATCACAGAAGAAATTAAATTATATAATGGAAAAACAGAGATTTGGGAGTATCAAGATTTTGTCTTGCTTGGTTACGAATCAAACACAAATGATGACAATCAAGTTATCGTAGAAAGTGTAACTGGATTTGCTTCTCGCAGAGTTGCAATTGGAGATATGAATCAAGATTTAGAATTATCTAAAATAAACAGTAGCGTTAGCAAAATTTTGTTAGCGTTGAAAAAGTCAGGAAAATATGGTTTACAATAGGAGGTTCTAGTGTTAGAGAAGACTTTAAAAGATGGCACAAAGATTGTTATGAAAGAACTTTCTGCTCTCGAAGAAATGCTCGCCATTGAAATTATCAGCAAAGATATTGATGAAAGCAATGATATTAAAAATGGAATGCAACATCGCTTCGTAAGTTGTCTACTTTCAATCGTTAAAGTAGATGATGAAGATTTTATTGGCCCAACCAATTTAGAAGAAGCTTATGCTTTGCTTGCAAATCTTCCTAGTAGAAAATGGAAACAAATTTTGGAAGTCCACGATGAGGTAAACTCAGACGAAGATGAGCTAAAAAAAAATTAATAGTTTAGCAGATAATTCTGTTTTTAAACAGTGTGTTTCCCTGGTTCAAGCTGGGTTTCCTTATAAAGTAGTTTTTGGAAATGAAAAACCAATGAACAGGATTTGGCGAAACGCTTCAATTATTGTGTTGAATGAATTAAATGGAACAGATGACGAGGATTAATCCTCGTCTTTTTTTATTGTGAATGTATAATAATTTTTGAATGTAAAAGGAGTAAACAATGATTAAGATTACAGATGCAAATGATGATAAACAATCGTTTACATTTTTAACAAGGGAATATCCAGAAGAAATTAAATTTGATAAAAAAGCAACAATTAATCATATTGAATATGCTGGAGGATTCCAAACAAATCAATTAATTGGAGTATATAATCAACCTCTTGATTGGTCTGGATTGTTTTATGGAACATATAATGGTGAAAAAGGAACAATCTTAGCAAACCACAAAGCAAATACACTTCAAGGATTTGTTGGTAAAGTTGTTAACATAGAAATTAATGAACATAAAAAAATGTATCTAGTTGAATCTGTAGAATTGAAAGTAAAAAATCCAACAAATGTTGAATACTCGATTAAATTAGTTCCTCATCAAACAATGGAAAAAATTAAAATAGATGCAAATTCTACAATGAGAGTTGAATTTAAACCAGAGGATATTTCTAATGCTGCCGCTAACGCTGGAAAAAAGGGTGGTAAATTAAATTCAAAAGATGCTAAAAAAAAGGTTAAAGATGCCAATAAAGAAATTGCAAAAAAAACTGGCGGACATGATAAAGAATTTTCAGAAGGAACAAATCCTAAACCAAAAACACCAAAAAAAAGAAATACTATTTATTTATAAGGGGAAATAAATGTCAGACTTTCAATATGATATTTCTGTAGTATTAAAAGCATTAGGTTTAAAAGAGACTTCAAAAGAGGCTCAAAATCTTCTTGGAAATTTAAATCAACTTAGTGGTGTCAAACTAAAAAATATCACTTCTATGACAACCGGGCAAGAAAAGCCATTTATGACTTATAATCTTGCAATTAGGGATGCAATCGCTCATAAAAAAGCCCTAAATGCAATGTCTGGTCTTAAAGAAGATCCATCTCGTATGTTCAGAATGACAATTGATCCAAAACCCTTTGAACAAGAACAACAAAGAATTCAAAAAGAAAAACAACAATTGGAAAAAATCCGTCAAATGAAAGAAGATATGTATAAAAAACTCTTCATTCAGGCGGAAAATAAAACTGCAAAAGAAATTGAATTAGCACAAAAAGAACGACAAGCAAAAGAAAATATGTATCGCGGCATGTTTGCTATTATCGATCAGCAAGAACGAAAAGCTGCCGAGAAAAGCAGACAACGATCTGAAAAAAAATTAGAACAAGATCGAGTAAATACTAGAAAACAGCAAATAACATATACAAATATGTTTAAAAAAATTGAAGCAGATCAAGAAAGATCCATTAATAAAATGGTCTCTCATGGTCTTAAACTTGTTAAATTTAATCAAGATTCAGAATTTAATATTTTTAAAGCAAAATTAAAAACAAAAAATATTACAGATCAACTTGCTGGTGCATCTGCTCGTTTAGGAACTCAAGATGCCACAACACAATCTAAGATTCGTGTAGCAATTTCCAATTCAAATGCCGCATTACAACAAGCAACTTCTTTATATCAAAGATATTCAGAAGCAAGAATTCGTGGCGACGAACAAGCGGCAAGAATGCATAGACACGAAGCGGAAGTATTTGTTTCTACCGCTAGAAGTGCTGCAAATGAAGCAACAAGATTAGCAAATAGACAAATAAGAGGAAACCAACAAGTATCCTCTTCTTATAGAGGATTGACTCAAAGCGTTCAAGGATTATATCATCAAATGAGAACGCTAAACCATGCATTTTACGCTTTTGGTGGATATTTAGCAATTAATACACTCAAAAGAGTTGATGGTTATTTTGTTAACGCCGGTAGAAGCGCTTTAAAATATGCTGACAATGTAAATAAAGCGCAATTATCAATGACCGCTTTAGGTATCGTTAAAACAGGTAAAAGTGAAGAACAAATTGATACGTTTGGAAATACAGAAGATAAAAAAACGTTAACAAGAGCAAGAAAGTTTTCAAAAGAAATGCATGCGCTACTTCAAGATGAAGCCGCAAAAACAGGTCAAGACTTCAATGAAGTTTATGGCGTTGTAAAAACACTTTTGCCCGATATGATGAATAAATTTAAGGGAAAAGGAAACTATCTTCTTGAGCATGGCGAAGAAGTTAAAGGATTAACTAAAGACTATGTTGAATTACTAAGTGCTTTGAAAATGGTTGATCCTCGTGGTGGAGATTTATTTTATCAAGCATTCCCAATTCAAAAAATGTTAACTGGTAGTGGAAAAGAGGATGGTGAAAATGCCGCACAAAACTTCCGTTCAGCGTTAAATAGATTAAATATTCGTGTTCTTGAAAAAGATCAAAAACTAATTACAAAATATGCAACCCAAGGCAAAATGAGACAAGCCATGGATGAAGTTATGCGAATTATGAAAGCCTCTGGTGTTTCTGCTGCAACACTGGGAACTATGATGAGCAAAACAATGGAGCCAAACGTTGCTGGTACAATTTCATCATTGATGAGAATTAGAAATGTAATTACTGGGCCAACTTATGGAGCTTTCACGGAGTTCTTTAAAACAGTAAATCGTGGTTTTAGAGAAATTATGATGAACGACGGTTTTAACAAGCACCTAGAAAAAGTCGGTAAATCTATTAAAGAATTTATTCTTAAAGATTTGCATATATTTACAAGAATGATGGATAGATTTGACGCAAACGGAATGTCTGGATGGAAAAAATTAATTGATGGAGCGGCAGAGTTTGGTAAAGCGATTTGGAATATTAACGTAAATATTCTGGAATTTTTTGCAGGTCTTTTTGGTATATCTAAAAATACAAGTATTGAAGGATACACAAAAGATTTAAAAACATTAAATGTAGAGTTGGTTAAATCGAGAGATGCTGCGCGAGAACTTGGAAATAAATTTCATACAGCTTTTAGTTGGATTCAAAAAATTGTTGATCTAGTTGGAATAGAGACTTTAACTGGAGCTATAGTTGGTGGTGCGGTAACGGGCGGAAATCCTTTTGGAATCGTTGGAGGTGCTGCGATTGGTGGTGCTGTTAAACGAAGTAATCAAGATGAAGAAATGCTTAAAAAAGGCGATTGGTTAGATAAATTAAAATGGCACATCGAAAATATGTTTACGCCATCGCTTATGCCAAGAGTAACTCCTTACGGGGAAAAGAAAAATGAACAAAAAACAAATAATGCTAAAAAAGAAAATAAAGGAACTACAATATCAATCGGAAGTATTACAATTAACGAACAAAAAAATGCAAAACAATTCGTTGATGGTTTAAATGGATATGGGGTTGCTTAAAATGAATGAAGAATTATATACGACCGAAAATTATAATAATTTAGTCTCACTTAAAGATTACCTTCAATCTACAATCAATGAATTTTATGTAAATTATGATAACTTTGTTTTTGATGATAAACTTATTATTGCAGAAATAATTGACGAATATAAAACTATTATTTTTGAGTTAGAAAAGTTTATCATCATCTATAACCAAATTCAAACAGATATTAAAATTAAGAATCAATATACGGTAATTTATGGTGACACGCTTCCAAGAGTTGCATTAAAATCAACTGGAAATGTTAACAACTGGAAGGCTATTTATAAATTTAATAATTTAAAAGATATATTTTTAACACCGGGAGACACACTAGATATACCAGAGGAATCTTATTATGAGTAATGTTGGATATATCCCTATCGTTTTTGCCATTCTTGGCAAACAATATGTTATGTGTACATCATATGACTTTGTTATTAATAATAAGAATGAAACTTCGACTTGTAATTTAACAATTCCTCTGGAAAACGTTGACACCACTATCTTCGCGTCTGATAGTGAATTTAGTAATATTGTTCCTGTTGAAATTTATAGTGGATATTTTAACGATATTGACCAAGTTAATATTATCTATAAAGATATTGCAGAAGGAAAAATTGGAAAACAATTTAAGAAAAGATTCTCTGGTTATGTCTCTCAACCCGAATGGAAATTTGGAAAAGAGAGATTGTTAAATCTTGCTTGTTTGGATTGGACTGGATTCCTTCGTGAATTTAAGTTTGCAGACAATGTTGAGTCCAACTCAACTGAATGTAGTGCAATTGTTAATGTTATCAAATCCAGAGTCAAGGGAATTAATATTACAATGGATAAACCACCTGGAAGTTATCTTCTTGGAGACAACGATAATAAGAGTAATAAACAAACCTATAATGCCTCTGGTAAAAGTTTATACGATGTTTTAAAAGATGTTGCAAACAAACTTGGTTACATTATTACGGTAGATGGAAATAACGTTCACCTTGGAAAATCTGGAACAATTGTTAACACTTGGCATTTTGATTACAGCAATGAACATACAGATACAACAAAAACTTGTTTTGATGATCTTTGTTTTAGATTTGGTGAAAAGGGTAGAACGGACAAAGCAAATTTGGTCATTCGTGTTCTTGGTAGCGATCACACAAAAAAGGGTAAAGAAAAAAAGATCGAAGTCATTTATCCAGAAGGAACTAGAATAACTAAAGACACTCAGGTAAAGACTGTTAAGATTTATCTTGATATTAAAGCATCAGAAGCCAATGCTATTGCTAAAAACGAATATCATCGTAACGCAAAACGCGCAATCACAGGAACAATCAGTATTCCTTTTGCAAATAACGATATTAATATTTTGGATGCAATTGTTATAGATAGCAAGCAAGACGGTTTAAATGTTTTAAAAGATTATATATTTGGAATTAATAGCATCACGGAAACATTTGACGATAACGGATATTCACAATCAATTGAGTTTGAAAGTGATAAAACATTAACCAAAAGACCTGTAGTTAAATTACAAACAAAGAAGAAGTAGGTGATTTACTTTGACTGACGCTTATAGTCCAATTAGACGAATTTTCGAAGAAACAGATAAGAAGATTGAGGATACGAGGTGGATTGCTACCGCAATCGTTCTTGAGGTTCGTAAAGAAGATAGAAAAATTCGTGTTGCAATTCTTCCCGATTTGATTGAATCAAATTGGATTAGAGTTTATTATTTGAACGCTGGAGATAATTATCTCTCTGGGCCTTTGCCAGAAATTGATACTGAGGTTGTCTGTCTTTTCATTGGCGGAAACCCTAATGCGTGTTTTGTCCTTGCTGGTGGATTTCTGCAAGATGTAGACAAACCAGAGGATATTGAAGACGACTTTACCTTTCCAATTCAAGACAAGTATGGTAACAAAATAGTCATGAGTTCTAAAGGAATCGTTATCACTTCAAAACTTGTTCAGATTGGTGACAAAGATTTGTCTGATAACGATAATGTTGCAAGAAAAAGCGATTTAGACGCCTTGATTTCAGAATTTAATTCTCATAAATTATTAATGAAGTCTCATTATCATATTGGAAATATGGGCGCTCCGACGATATTAGATCCTACAATTGCTAGTCAAATTGTTGATACCGATAAATCTGTTTGCAGCAAAACAGTAAAAGCAAAGGATTAAATTTATGCCATTAATCAAAGCAACCTTATATGAGAATATGAAAAGCACAATGAAGCCAGCAATTATAAGCGCATTAGAAGCATCAATGTCAAAAAAGGAGCCAATGACTATCGAACAATCTGCAGAAGCATTAGCGGAAGCATTATCAGAAACCATTGCAAAAACAATTTCAGATAAAATTGATGATTATATTAAAGCGGCGACCGTAACTGTTACGGTCTCTACAATTACTGGTGTTACTGGTTGCAGTACCGGACCTGGAACAATTGTCTCTGGTGCTGGTACCGGAACAGCCGTTATTTCTTAAGAGGTAAAAATGAATAGATACGGAAATGATATTATTCTAAAAGATGGTGATTTTGTTACAACAAATAATGGAGATTTATTTACTTGTAGCGATTATGAAAAAACAGTTACAACTGAAGAATCTCAACCCAAATTTGAAGGATATTACAATGTTTTATTTTCTTTGACTGATAGACTTTTAACTTTAAAGGGTGATAATATCTTTCATGAACAGTACGGAAGTGATTTATACAATCTTTTATCCAGACCAAACTCGAACGATTTAAGCCAATCTTTGAGAAATTCAATTAGTGAATGTCTTCTTAAGGACGACAGGGTTAAAGAAATTTCAAGTATTGTTGTTGAACAAAAAGATAACAAAGTATTTATTTCTGCTGATATTGTATTAATTGGAAGTGATGAAATATCACGATTTGTTTTTCCAAGTTTTATTGTGTCGTAAATGAAGCCCCTCGAAAGAGGGGTTTTTCCATTATATGAATGTATAATAATTTTTGATGTTCAAGAGAGGATGAATCAATGCCAGAACGTAAAATTTATACGAACGCAGAAATCGTTCAAAAAATTATAACTGAGATTGGGAATAAATCAACAAATTTAACCGATATGGGTGAAGGTTCAAACATTCGTTCACTCGTTGATGCTTTTGCTTATTATGTAGAATATATGCAACTTCAAATTAACAATGCTTTTGAAAGTTTTAAAATGAGTAAAGCAAACGGGACAGATTTAGACAATCGTGTTAAAGATTTTGGAATTATTAGAAATTCTTCTACTCCCGCTTATGGTAATATTAAATTTGGTAGAAATACAGGAGCGCCTGCCGCTTTCGTTATATCTGCCGGATCTCAAGTTTCAACTGTTCCAGATGTATTTGGTAATACAATTGACTATACTTTAGATAGTGATTTAACATTTGCTTCTGGTGCGTTAGCCGCTACAGGTCAAGTTACTTGTACCGTTGACGGAATCATTGGAAATGTACCTTCTGGTTATATAACAAATATTACAAGTTCAATTCCTGGTGTAGATTATGTAATTAACGAAGTGGCATATTATCCCGGTGCTAATGAAGAAACAGACGAAGCCTTAAAAAAGAGAGTTCCAATTTTTCTTAATGGTTTAAAAATGGGAAATGAAGACGCCATTAAGTCTGCCGTTTCTGCCATTCCAGGCGTTACAATTGTAAGAGTTATTGAAGAACTTGGTCAAATTAATGTTTTCGTTTCAACTCAATCTGGTGTTTTAACAGATCAACAAAAACAAGATATGTTAACCGTTGCGGACAAAGCTGCTGCATTTGGAATTACTGTTAGTTTAACAACACCAACAATTGAACCAATCACAATTTCATGTGATATTTCGTATGATGAAGATAATTATATTGAGAATGAATTAGCCGTAATTATTAAAGAAAAAATTAATAGTTTGGTTATTGCAAACTCAGAGATTAAAACAATTAATGGAATTTCCAAGCCAGTATTAAAACTTTCAGATATTATTGTAATGGTCAATTCAATTCCGGGTGTTGTTGATATTTCTGATGTTAAGATAAATAACATTGCATCAAATTATGTTGCAACTCAAATTTATAATGTTTTGAGATTTTCAAACAACGATTATACATCTGGAATCACATTAACAATGACTGGTGAATAATTATGGGAAATTTAAGTGTTGATGATATTGTCCAAAGAATTATGTTGGTTTTGCCAAGTAAATTTGATAAAGCTAATGACACAGATTTATATGCTTTTTGGTATGGAATTGCTGCTGCGTTAGAAATTGATTCGGATTTGATTGATGAATTGTTCAAACAAACAAACCTTATTGGTTTAGCCAATGCTTCCAGTGGATATGTTGATGAATATATTAATAGTCTTGCTAATATAGGAAGATTAACTGACGAAACAGATGAAGATTATAAAGAAAGATATTCGAGCGTATTATATAAATATAATTGTTCATCTGATGGAATTGCTTCGATTGTTTTAGATTTATATGGTCAAAATCCAGATGGTATGGTTTCAGCAAAAACAAGAGGAGCTTTTTTAGATTCAGAATATTATTATGATGACGCAAAATATATGTCGTTTTATGGTATGGATGGATTAGAATATCAAGGATATGTAATTCTAAACACAAAACCAAGTGATACCGTAATTGATAGATTGTGTAGTACAATTAATGCGGTAAAAGCATCTGGAATTTACGTTTATATTGTTTTCCCTTCGTAAGAGGTAAAGATGAAAAAAATTAATTTAACTTCAAGACAAGAAATTAAAAGCGATCAAGTAAATAAAATTCAAGATTATACAGAAGATATTTTAAAATATATTTCTCGTGACGCTCTTAATATCCAAAATGGTGTAATTAATGGATTAACTTTTTCCGTAGTTAGTGGATCTACCGGGAGTATATCTTCTGGTGCTTTGTTTTATGATGGAAAAATCTGCGAATTGGCATCTGCGAACAACCTTGTTTTTACTTTGCCAGTTTCAGGTACAAGAATTGATACTGTTTCTGCAACTTATATTGAACAATCTGAAACAATTTTAAGTGGTAGAGTTATGACCGATGTTACAAATAGAATCGATCAAATTCAATCTTTTGATTCAGAAAAAGTTGATAGAATTACTTTAACAATTCATCAAAATACATTGCCAACCGCAATTCCCGCTGGAAAGTTTGCCTTGGTTGCCGTAACACTTTCTACAACTGGAATTACATATATTGATGAATCTTGTAAAACTTTTATTAACCAAACAGATTCAATTTCAACTGGAACAATTTCTTCGACAAATTTTAATGTTAAAAATTTAATAAGTAATTCAATTAATTTAAACTCTTTTGATGTTCTTGATGAAAATCTTAATTTTTCAGAAGATATTGGATCACCTGCGAGTTTAACTAGATCTAGTGAGGCGAGTTATATGACAACAATGGGTGAATTTACAACAGCAGCGAGTGGAATTCCCAGATTCGGGCTTCCTGGGCCGATAGCGCGGAGGAATCTAATCACAGACTCTGTTAATCCATGCTCCTCATACTGGCAAAATCGCCTTATTACGTCAGCTTCGGGAAATCAGGCACCGGATGGCAGCTTAACAGCAGTATTGATGCTAGAAACTAACACAACCGGAATACACGAAACATACCAGAGTTTGGGTGCGTTTTTGGCGGGAGGATATAGCGGAAATAGTATTTACGTAAAGCCAAATGGGCGAACCAAGGTGAAGTTGAGTTCTTTTTCAGTTGGCACATCCGCAATATTCACACTAACAGGCACTGGGTCAATAAGCTCTATTGCCAGCGGGATAACGGCTGCTATTACGCTTGTGGATTTTGGCTATTACCGAATATCCATATCTAGCGCAACTGTAACCACGACGAACTACCTCGAATTAATGCTGCTCGATACTGATGGTAATTCCAGCTATGCGGGTGATGTTGCCAAGGGCGTTTACATTTGGGGGCCGCAGGGTGAAAAAAGCGCAAATATTACCCCCTATCAGGCCACCAATGCAACTGGCGTCGATTCCATCGAATACGCCAAAAATCCCGGCTTAGTTCTGGAGGGGGCTGCAAGCCAATATCTCACCAATCCCGACACCCCGGCAACCCAGACGGTTTCGCTGGCGGCAGGAACCTACACCCTGAGCATGGATGGGGCGGGGGGCGTGAGCTGTTTGTTTCCGTCCATCGTAACAGGCGATTCAAGCACATTCACGGGCGGAATCGGTGCGTGGTATTTGGATTATCCGGCAAACGCGACCTTCGTCTCATCGGGCGGAACTGGGCTTCTCACTGTAGTTGTTGAGTCAAATCCGCGACCCATGCTCGATCTGACAACCGAGATCGGAAAAACCTACAGAGTAGTTTATGACATTGTTTCCGTGGATGGTCCCAACGGGGTTGGAATGGGGTGTGAAGGATCATCGCTGAGATCGCAGGCTGCCGGAACGGGTAAAACGTTCGATTTTACCGCCACAGCGATAACATCAGTCCTATGGGCCATCCCCGAAAACGGCAATGTCGGTAATACGTTTGCTATTGACAATATTTCCGTTCGCGAGGTAGCATCATCCACCGGATCCACCCCCGCGACTTTCACCCTGGCCGCTCCTGCTTCGGTCGATTTCACCGTGATCGGCACCGTTTCCAAATTCAACCTGACAAATCTTCCATTTAGAAGTTCTCACATTTCTGGAGCATCAAGAGCTGCTGACATTTGTGCAACTCCTTCTGGAACAGTTGATTTAACATGGGCGCAAAATGGTTATATTGAGTTCGATTGTATTCCTCCTACAATAAGCACGGGTAAAAACTATCCAATGTTTGGAAAAATTGGAGTTGGAACACAAACAAAAAAAGATCTTGTTTTCTGGCGTTATGGAGACGATCCAGTATACAGTTTTGCAAGTTATTTCGAAAGAGGCACAAACTCTTCAACTGGTATTGGTGGAGTTGCAGGTAGAACAGTTCTTATGGCAACAATAAATATTTGGAATGGTGTAAAGCATAAAATTAAGTTAGAATGGTTTAATTATATTTTAAACAATATACGTTATATGTATAACAAAATATATATCGATAATGTTTTAATTGCATCTCAAGATGTTTCTGCTTTATATAGCGCAACAGCTTGGACAATTCCAGACAGCATTTGTCTATCAGATGGTGATGTTTTCGCAACATTATCAAATGTGATAGTTGGTACACCACAACTTCCAATTGGAGCAACGTTAGGTTAAAACGAAACCCCTCGAAAGAGGGGTTTTTCCATTATATGAATGTATAATAATTTTTGATGTTTTACAATCAAGAGCGAGGCAATAATGAAAAAGTATTATTTATTTTCAAACAAAGAATTTAAGGCAACAGATTTAAGTAAAATAAATGATTCTGTTGAAACTGGATTAAAACAATATTCTGATTTAGTATTAATGAACAGTAATGGAATTATTTATGGACTCAATATTACTCAAAATTCAAGTGGTTCAATTACAATTTCTTCTGGTGCTGTTTTATATGATGGCATTTTCGGAATGATTGAATCAACTGGTAGAGTTATTAATCTTACTGTTCCTACAAGTGGATCTCAGATTTACACAATTAGCGTTTCATATCTTGAAACTTTAGATACTGCTGTTTCGGGATATACTTCTGTACTTGTTACAGATAAAAATAGAACAAAAATTACTATGGATTCAAGTACCAGAAGATTTGGTTCACTTTCGTCTTTTGTTAGAACATCAGAAGTTGTTGCTGATGGTGAATATGTTTTAGCTTCTGTAACTTTAACATCTGGTGGAATTGCAAAAATTGATGGATCAAATCGACAATACTCGAAACCTAATTTTGATAGATTAAATTTGCAATCACAAACATCTTTCAAAATTGAAACAAATCAATCAATAATTACGTCAATTTTAACTGATACAATTCAGGCTGAAAATATTGAGTTGATTGATTCTGTTGGAAACTTTTCATATGATAATTCATATGGTTTGTTATTTAATAGAAACAGTGTTGCGCCGTCTGGAAATGTTTCTGCGCCTGAACATACTCCAAGAATTATTAATAATGGTATTTGTTTTGAACCTGAATATACAAATTTTCTTTTAAATTCAGATACTCCAATTTCTCAATCAATTACTTTGGTTGCAGGAACTTACACATTCAATATGGTTGGCGAAGGATCTGTTGAATTGCGCGGTTCTGTTGACGGATATATTTCTACAGTATCAAACTCTGGAATGATCACTTTTAAATTAAATTCTACTAATATTGTTTCGTTTACAATTGACGGTGTTGTTACAAAATTTAGTTGCACAGATACGGCATCAATGGTAACATATTTACCAATTTTATCACAAATAGTAACAAAGAAAAGAGAAAATTGTCAAATTTATTACCCGCAAAATGAGTTAAAATATTCTGCAGAATTACAAAAACCGATTTGGGAATCGAGTGGGATTGTTGTTGATTATAATGGAGATTATACTTCTACAATTAATACAACACTAACTTCTGGTTATATTTCAAATAATGCACAATGTTTTACTGACGCAACAAGAACTTTCTTTGTCAAACTAAAAGGTGGAACTTTTGTTGGTGTCATTAAAATTCAATTACTTTCTATCGATGGAAATACTTTAAAAGCGGAAACAATAATTAATACAACCGAATTATCCAATACAGAATATAAAACATTTACTGTTAGTTCAGCAAACGATGGTAATGATTTAAGATGTAGAATTTATTATATTATGTCAACTGATGGACATTTCTTTGTTGGAAAAACCGCTTTAACTCAAGGAATACTAACTGATTTTGAACTAACAAATTCTGTTGCCGTTCATAAAAGTTCAACTCTTCAATTTCCAGATGATGTTGAACAAAACGGATTCATTGAATTTGATTCGATTTTACCTTCCATTTCAAATGGAAAAACTTATTATATTTTCGGAAATCAATATTTGGGATTATATAGAAATTCCACAACACCAATTTCCAGTAATATTATATCGTTTGTTAATTCAAATAATGGAAATGGGAGTGAAATAAATTCATTCGATTGTGGAAATATTTGGGATGGACTAAAACATTCATTTAAAATTGAATGGAGAAATTATACTCTTAATGGATTAAGATATATGCAAAAACTTGTTTATATTGATGACGTTTTAAAATATTGTACAGATGTTTCCTCAATTTCTAATGCAACACTTTGGAGTCCTAAAGTTGCTTTATCAATTTCAGACGGTGATGTATTTGGAACAATTAGCAATGTTAAATTCGGATTTCCAAGTTTACCAGAGGGTTCAGTTGCACAAATTCACGTTTAGGTTTATAAAGTAATTTTTGATACTTTAAAATGAAGGAGAAACAAACATGTCTTTTAATGGCAGTTTTTGGGGTCTTACAGAAGGACTCCGCCCAAAACATATTAACTCTGTTGTAAATTATCTAAAAAATCTATCTTTGGGTATTGAAATTCTAAAACTTCAAACGCTTAATACTTATGATATTAATGCGGAATACATTACTTTGCTTAATACTCCAACAGCAACAGGTCACGTTGTTCACAAGGGATATATTGATGGACTTATTGCCGGTATTGCCACTGGTGCAACATCATGGGCTTCTGGTGGTGTAGGAAATGATATTAAAAATACAAACTCTGGAATGGTTTGGTTAGGTAGAGCAACTGATAATACTTCTGGAGCAAAACTTCAAGTTGCTGGCAAAGGTTATTTCGAAGACAATTTGATGGTAGGAAACTCTTCTGGTGTTACCAAATTCGTTGTAACTGTTGGAGGAAATACAACTGTTGGTGGTTGGCTTGGCGTAACAGATATTTCAAATTTAAATGGTGGTATTGCTGTAGACACAAACAAATTTACAGTTTCTTCTGGTGGTAATGTCGGAATTGCCGGTTCACTTTCTGCTTCTGGAGCAATTACTTTTGGTTCAAATCTTGGTGTTACCGGCATTTCAACCTTAAGCGGTCTTTTAAATGCCAATGGTGGAATTGCTATCGGAACAGATAAATTTACTGTATCAAATCTTGGTGTTACAAATGTTGGCGGAAAATTAACAACTGTTGCTTCTGCTGCCGTTGCTGGTGCTGGATTTAATATTCCACCTGGAATTGTACCAGATACTCCTATAAACGGCGATATTTGGTCAACAACTTCTGGTGTTTTTGCAAGGGTTAACGGTGCGACAATTCAGTTTGGTGATGCTTCTGCTAACGGAACTGTAACAAGCGGTTCAATTACTTCTTTACCTACGGGTATTACTGGAAGTATTGCAAATCCAACAACTACTCCAGCTTTAACACTTTCATGGGCAACAACTGGAATGACAAATTATAACGTTCTTCAAGTTAATGGCTCTGGTGCTGCTTCATTTGCAGCACTAGCAAACAGTCATCTTCCGGTTGTTGACGCTCAACATGGTGGAACTGGACAAAGCGTTTATGCAATTGGTGATATTTTATATGCAAATAGTACAACAACACTTACTAAGTTAGCAAAACCACTTGTTAATACAAACAACTCAACAAAATCTTATGTTTTAGGTTTTAATGCAAATGCGCCAGTTTATACATATGGACCTAGTAAACAATCAATTGTTATAGCAACATCAAATTCACCATCAGAATATAAAGCTACAGCAGATTTTTTGTGTACAGGAACAAACGATCAACTTGGAATTAACGCGATGATTTCTATTGCCAATGGTGCAAATATATTGTTATCGCCTGGAACTTATAACATTAGTGCTAGTATTATGATGTATGGTAGTGTTAAACTACAAGGTCACGGTGATTTAACAAAAATTGCAACTACATCAACAATAGATATGGTTGTGTGTCAATCATCAACTTATTCAGCAAATGATTGTGTTATTTCTGATATTCATTTCATTAACACATCTTCTTATGCAACTTCCGCAATTAAGTGTGTTGGTGTTACCAATATTCTTATTGAAAGATGTAAATTTGAGAATTTAACAAAAGTAGATTGTTCTGCTATTTTGTTTGACACGACATTCAATTCAAAAATTATAAATAATTATTTTACTAATATTGGATCAACTGGAACTACAACTGCTTCTGCAATCTCTTTGACAAACGGCGGAAACAACAATATCATTTCAAATAACAAAATTAAAGTTGTTTATGGTTGGTCGATTTATTTAAGTGATTCGCATAAAAATAATATAGTTTCAAATAATATTACTGAATGTTATGGTATTGGAATTTGTTTAAGCACCACATCTGCGTATAATATATTAGAATCGAATTATATTAATATAATTGGAGCACTTGATGGAATTTCTTCAGGAACTGGTGATGGAAATATTATAAATGGAAATAACATTATAAAAACATCACCTGGAGTTGGCGGAAGTGGAATATCGTTAAATGGTATTGCTGGTACAGATTATTCAAACGAAAATATAATTACCTCAAATCGTATATTTGGGTTCGAAACCGGAATAAAATTATATTATTCTAATTATATTATAATTAATTCAAACAAAATAACATCAACAACAGGACCTTGTATTTATGGTACTTATTCCACAGCAAATATTGTTACATCAAATAATACAAATACAAGTACTGGAATAGGATTTAATGATATTATATTGAGTGCTGGTTGTGATTATAATTTTATTGGATCTAATATTTATAATGTTGGCATAACAGCAGACGGAGAAAATAGTTCTACAACAGCTTATATTTCTGCAAACAATATATTAATTTAAGAAAGAAATAATATATGAATTTAGAAGAGAAAATAATAAAATTAACGTCATCATTTGAGGGTTCAGGATTTAACACATTAACAGGCAATTTTGATGGAGCTGGAATAAGTTTTGGAATTATTCAATTCAATTTTGGAATGGGAACACTTCAACCTTTGATTAGAGAGTTTTATAAACAAGGGCCGGGAACATTTAGAAGATTATGTACAATCAATGGTAAAAGTTATAGTCATGATCTTTTGGTTGTATGTGAAAAAAATATGCCAAATCAAATTGGGCTTAATTGGTCTAAAACAATTCAAAAGAAAAATCTTTTGGGTAAATGGAAGATTAATCCTGAATGGGTTCAAATCTTTACTAACCTAGCTAGTAATGAAGTTTATAAACATATTCAATTAAAATTTGTCGAAGACAATTATATGGCTAGAGCGAAAAAAGATTGTAAAAAGTTTGGTATTTTAACAGAAAGGGCTTTGTCTTTATTCTTTGATATTGCAGTTCAAAATGGAGGTTTTAAACCATATCACAAACTATTGATGAAAGAACACACACTTGCTGAAGTTGCAAAAGCGGTAGCACAAAAATCAAATATTAAATGGCAAAAAGATGTTCTCGATAGAAAAATGTGCATTGTAAATGGATATGGTTTTGTTCATGGAAGACAATATATTATAAACGTTCAATATCAAATTGGTGATAGACCCATTTCATTGTAAAATAATTCTTGTTATAATGTAAAATGAAAAGAGGTGATTATGGTCGGGGACATTTATGTAGACACCAAAGTATTATATGACTACATCGACCAGAGGATGAAAATCACCGAAGGAATGATTAAGGAATATAGAGAAGACACAGTAGAACATATTTTAAGACTTGAAGAAAAGGTTGACAATTCAATTAAAACTATTTATGACACAAAGGAAAAAGGAGTTGTAAATAGAATTTTTATTGATTCTTTAACCAAAGATGTTAACGAAATAAAAGCAAATGTTACCGTAGCAAAAATAGAATTGATTAAAGCAGTTGTCCCGAAACTCTTACTTGGCGTTACAATTTATGGGTTGGGTTTAATATCGTCTGCTTCTGGTATGCATCTTAATGTTGGCGATATTGTTAGTATGTTTAAATAATAGGAGAATAAAATGCAAGATATTCTTAATCTAGTTTCCGCTCATTGGGAAGTTATCGTTCTTATCCTTACCTCTTGTACTGTTTTGTTTAATGCACTTCAGAAGAAAGCATATGGCGAGTTTGTTAAAGAAGCACTTGTTATGGTTAAAAAAGTTGCTGTGATGGAACTTTCAAATGTTGAAAAAAGGGATGCAGTAATTGACTCTGTTTATATTTCTGTTCCTTCATGGGTTAGTTCGATCATTACAAGAGATCAAGCAAAACTTTTAGTTGAACAAGCTTATCAAGTTTTAAAGGTTGATTTAAAGGATGAAGAGTTAAAAAAAACACGAGCCGTATAAACTTTGATGATGTGGTTTTAAACGCGGCAAAAGAATTCTTAAAAGACAAAATCATCGACGTAACAAGCGGAGTTGTAACTGATATAGACATTCAAGAAGGTAGTGTTCACTGGTTCGTAGAAATTAAAAGTCCGTACATTAAAAAGCCCCTCGAATGAGGGGCTTTTCTTTTATTTAATTGCTTTACCTTTGAAAATTACATGACAAATATGGTCTCCACCCATTGGTGTTGTTCGCCAATCAATTGCTTCAAACAAAGCTTTAATTCCATATAAATCTCTGCATGGGCCAGCCATGTAATATCTAAATGATACTTCGTTCCAGAAAGCATAATGTGTAGGATCACAATCTCCGCCCCTTCCATCCGTTGAAGGAGTAAATGTATCAATGATTCCATTTGGTTTTAGGATTCGATAAATTTCTTCCATAATATGAATACGCTTGTCGTTGTGAAGGTGTTCAAGAAAATCAGAAGCTTTTACTTCATCGAAAGTATTATCTTCAAATGGAAGTCTTTCATTGCAATCTGCAACAACATCAACTCCTGGAAGTTGCCTATTATCAAGATTTACATATCCTTCGATGGGACGGTATCCACAACCTAAATTTAATTTCACTTATAAATCTCCTTACACGCTAACCTTGCAGAATTATATTTTTCGGCATTAAACCTTGGATTAACAACATGCATTGCCCAAGGATTTTCCTGTTTTGGAACGACTATTTTCAATCCTTTCTTTTGAAATTCTTTGCATTGAGAAACGTCATAGAAATCGAATCCCTTAATTTGTTCATTCCAATCAATATCATATTGAGTTATCATCATTAATCCATCAATTGATTCAACTTCTTCATAATCACCATTTGGTTGTTCGAAAATAAGATTATTCAAAGAACCTCTATGTTCTGTAACTTTACCGTAACACTCGCCCTCCCACCAAGTATAATTTCCTGGCAATTTTTTACAACCACACATTCCAATCATACCGATTGTTTCGTCTTCAAATATTTTAAAAATATCATAAATAAAATTCTTGTTTAAAATTCCAACATCTTGATGTAGATAAATTTTATATTTTGCGTCCGACTCTTTCATTAAAATATTATAAGCTTTTGTTATATCTTGAACATTTTCTGCTGTTAAAAGATTTGTATAAAATCCGTTAGGAGTATTTAATCGTTGTAAAGATTTTGCCGATTCTTCTAATAACAACCTATTATTTGTACAACATAAAAAATCAATCTTATTTAGATTCATCTTCAATTAACTTTCTGTATGCTTCTGCTGAACCAGCGGTGTATTCATTAATCTTGTTTGGAACACTAAAAAGAGTTTTACTTGTTAAATGAGTTACTTTGCTTTCTGTTACCAAGGCATGTTTCATTCCAAGTTGTTGCATTTTATTTGCAATCCAATTATCCGCGCTCCAAAAAATCAATTCCTCTGGTAATGGGAATATTTTATCAATTGCGTCTCTGGTAAATGTTAAACACCATCCAGCAAAACTTCCTCCAACATCAAATCCTTCGTAAACACTTTGTGGTTCCATATGTTTGTGCAAAAACCAACCTGGACTTAAAGGTGAGATTGAATCATATTTCATCAATTCAAACGATTTTAATTGTTCTGAAAACCATCCTTTGTGGAAAATTAAATCGTTATTCACCAAAACAACGTAATCATATTGTTTGTGTTTAAAATAAATTTCTTCATATGCAATTTTTAACATTCCTATATTGTTATATTTTGAATAATTAAATTCATCTTTGATTATTGGATAATATATAACATTTTCATAACTCATTGGTTTTTCTAGCATATTATAATTTGATTCAATTAGAAATACATCAAATTCGTGTTCTGTTTCACTGTCATGTAAAGAATTGATTGCATTCTGGGTCATTTGTTTTAAATCATTGTTTAGTGTATTACAAAGAATTATTACAGCGATATTCATTTATTTTTCTCCATTCAGAAATTTTTTAATTTTTTCATTATTTTCATCAATTTCTTTTTGCTTTTTTGCTTTTTCTAAATTTTTATAACAATAATCTATTTTTTTATCTAACTCTTTATGGTCACTTCCTTTAACTTTAAAAGAATAAATTTCTTCATAATATGATCTTCCGAATGAATAGTTTTTGAATGTAAAACATATAACATCATCTGAAAAGAGTCCTCGATCAATAACAAACATTTTTGTTCTATTGTAATTTATAAACTTATTTCTATTCCTAGTTAGGTTGCAAATGCTATCACCACAAAGTTCTTCATAATTATCATAATAGTATTTCCAATCTGAATTGTTACTTCCATCGCTATTATGATGATTGATTACATTCCAAAACAATTTCTCTAGTTCGTGGTTTTTCATTTATACCTCCCAAAGTTTCGGCTTGTTAATGTTCTCTACCAACTTATTATAATGTTTTAAAGCATGATTGATATACGGTGCAACATCTTCTCCTTCCATTGAAGAATTAAATTTAAATTGACCGCCAACCTCATTCATTCTCAACATATCCGGTGCAATTCCTCTGTTAACATAATGAAGATCCAGTGAATAAATTTTATGTTTGGCTTTTTCTGGAACAAGATATTTTCCATATCCATTATTCAAACCGGCTAGATATATTTGAAGACTTACCATTCCATGTTCCATACCATAAATGCCAAAATCTTCATTATACCTTCTAAAAGAGTCAATTGCTTCTCTAGTGAAGAACAACATGCATCCAGCGCAGTTGTCAAATTCTTCTACGCCATTTCGTGTTGAAATAAGTTTTAAATTTCCAACTTCAATCATAAACATCATATGATTGATTCCAGTTTGATTGCTTAACCGAATGTATTCTTTTTCCCATCCATAATATGAAGGAAAACAATCATCATCCATTAAAAAGACGTAATCATAATTTTTTAGGTTATCAAGACAAACATTTTTTGATCCCGCAACTCCAAGACGCTCAGTATTGTATAAGTATAAAACTTCTTCTCTTGAAGATAAACATACACCGCAATTTTTTATTCGCTTGTCTGAATCACTATTGTCGTCAACTACAATTAGTTTTGTTTCAGCTTTAGGCCAATATGTAAGAAAATGTCTCATTGCAATTGATAAAACTTCAGGTCGATTCCTGGTCGTGACTCCGATGCCAATTTTCATAAAATTTATTCTCCTTTTAAAAATTTGGTAATTTTATTTATTTCAACTATATTTTCACATTTATTTGGAAAATTTAAAGTAGCAAAATTTTTATGTAAAATTCTAGCAATTTGATCATATGCCAAAGCTGCCCGTATTTCATCATCAAATAAACCAATATGAATTGATTTATAATTCACCATAATACTACTTCCCCACTTTTTGCCTTTTGCGTGCCAACAAACGCCTTTAAATTTCGATGTAGTATTTTTTGTCTTTCTTGCTTTGATTCCAATATTTTTTCCATTTTCTGATTTTGTACATTTTCTTAAATTAACTAAGGTATTATCTGTTCTGATATGATTTATATGATCTGTACAAATTTCACTACTAAATAAAAGAATATCTAATATTTGCCTGTGCATATAAATTATTTCTGGATAATTTGCATTTTCTTTATTGATTTTTGTTCTTATAACGTATCCAGATTCGTTAATTCTCCAATTATATTTATTTAATTCCTCGTATTTATCGTCGTCCACTAAAGCAATTTTATCAGAATTTGTTAATTTAATTTCTTTCATTCATTTAATTTCCCTTTCATCAAAAATTAACTTCATACAGCTTGTGCAAACATAATCAATTACATAAAGAGTTCCGAACCAATGTTTATAAGGAATTACTTTATTTACATGAGTTCCACAACTTTCACAATACATCATTTTATCAACCTCTTTGCATTCTCAAAATCTTCTGGTGAAGGAGTTGGACGATAATAAACATCAAAGTTTGGATACATCAAACTTTCAACACTGTCATTGTGATCAAGTCCGATTGCGTGACCAAGTTCGTGATACATAAGAGCTTTTAAATCATCATTATTATATTCACCAAACACAACAATTTTTTCTCTTCCGTCCCAACTTTCATACTGAGCCATTCTTCTTAAACCATTCAAGTATGGAGCATTTTCGTTTTCAAATTCAAAATACAAACCTCGACCGTTTACGTTAAAGTATTTTTTATCAACTCCTTTATTCCATCCCCATAAAGCTTCTTTAATTGTTGAAGCTTTTTCCTCACTCATACCTGATAAATTAACATTTTTTTGTACGTTAGGGCTTTGTCCAGAAATCAGGGAGCAGCCTTCAATAATTATTAGGGCAACTATACCCATTAAATATTTTCTCATAATATAATCCTTGCCACAAAAAAGGAGCGATCTTTAACGACCGCTCCATTATACTATATCTATGCAGATTTGTCAACCTTTTTTGGTTTTTTTTCTGCAACCTCTTTAAGTTTTCCTCCTAAACCGGACCCACTTTTCATATCAGTTTGTTCCTTTTGTGCCTTTTCAAATATAGTCTCGACCTTAGCACCCGTATCTGGATCAATTCCAACAATGTCACCAAATTTACTACTTCCATTGTTGGTTGCGATAAGTAGTGTGTTTCCTGCGATTTCATTATCAAGCAAAGGCATTGAAAGAAGTTTACGAGCTTCATTTGGTTTAATGCCGTAAGCGGAAATTGCGTTGATTGATTCTATGGCATTTCCCATGTCAAATCTAGTTTTTGCGCCAGCTTCAATTTTAAGTTCTTTCCATCCAAGAATTTGACGGAAAAGTTTGTGAGTGATTTTATCAAATACAATTTTTTGGAATACGTCGAGCGTATTCGTATAGAAAGCAAGTTCTTCTGATTTGATAACTTCAAGGTTTGAGTTTCCATCGTCTGAACGAATACCAGCGATTGAAAGAGGAACACCAGCGGCGATAAGACAATCATCTTTTCCAGCATCACTCAATTTCTTAAAATCAAAATCTGTGAATCTATTTCCGTCCTTAATTAATTTCATGTCACCTTCAAGAATCATTGTTCTGCCAAAGTTTTCAGGTTTGGTGAACATTTCTTTGATGAACTCTCTGTTTCGTTGAGCAACATCGGCATCTGCGTCTTGAGTGAAAATTGCACCCGCTGTCATTCCAAGTTCAAACCAGGAATTTAGAGCTTTTTGGGCGTTAAGGTTTGTTGCAATATTTACAAGTTGAGAAACAAATAATGGTTTTCCGTAAACGAAACTTTTTGGATTGGTTGTCTTGAAGTGGACAATTTCTTCTTCAAGATAAATTCTTGGTTCACCAACAATGTCATTCTGAACATATCCAAAATGCATAATATTTCTATCATCGTAATAAGGAATAACGTAGATTGTCTCTGGTGGTAGAGTCCAAAGTGAATTAAGTGAACCATCTCTATTCCTAATAATTTGAACGTATGCGTTTCCGTAAAGCCCAAGATTTTCAAAAATAGTTTTAAAGAATTCAATTCCAGTTTGGTGAAGATTTGGATAGGTAAGTAATTCTGTCATATCTGCAATTCTACTATCCCATATCTTTGTTTGACCTTTTTTAATATCACCAACGGTTACAATTCTAAACATAGGAACTGTAGATACACAAGTTCCACCAATAACACGAACTGTTAAATCAACCCAAGGAGAATTATCTGCAAGTTCGGTAAACAACGACATTGGATGAACTGGAAGAACACCCATTTCTGAGTTATATTCGTGAGTTGCAATTTGCTTTACATTTGGTTTTCTTGTTGGATTTTGAGTTTCTGGTTGAGGAATTACAGTAATAGAGCGTTTAGTTTGCAACTCTCTATCTTTTGCTTCCATATCTAATCTCATAATTTCATTAATATCTTCCAATTTTATCTCCTTGCTAGATTAAATAAAATCTACTTAACATTGTTGTATTATTTTTTGCAGCCACAGCACAGATAAATGAACTAGGAATATCATCATGACCACTTCCTGCTGCCGCAATTTTGTTTGTCACGGTATTAACTGAAAGGTTAACAAATTCACTAATAATTTGATCTACATTTGGGGCAGAAATTTGTTCCTTTTCAATCATAAGTCTAAGATTTGAATACATTTGAAGTTTTGATGCATTTGTAAATAAAACAGGAAAAACTCTATCTCTTATTTTTGTTTTGTTTAACATCTGACCAACTGCAAGTCCAAGACCACCAGTGGTATCAAAGCCAACTTTTTTTGCTCCAAATACTTGCGCGATAAGACTAACATAAGCCGTTTGTAATTGAAGTTCTGTATTTTTAGCAAATTGCTTCATTGCAATCATTTCCCAAACTTCGTCACTTCTAATACCAAAAACAGTAACCATAGAACCGTCGATTGTGATAGCGGGATCATATCCAATATAAATTCCTTTTGGATATCTAAATTTCATTTCATCTTTAAACCCGTTATCAGGAACGTTATCCTCATTCATCTCTGAAATAAATTTAAGATCAATTAATTCTAGAGTATCATCAATCATTTTTTCCATAATGAAATCATAAGGAAACATTGAATCGCTAATATCGTCAAGAAATTGACATTCATATTCTTGAAGAAACTGTCTTGGATGCATTCCCAAACGAAGGTCATCAATTACAGCGGCGATGTGAGGAACGTCAGACCAGTGGATTCTGATAATTTGTTTTGCCCTGGCTCCAATAATATCGCCATGATCATCTTTCTTTGGATTACAAAGATCATAAAACATATTATTTTTACCCTTTGGGGAACTTGCTGTAATGATCGAATATCCTTTTGAAATACAAGGATAAATAGCTTCCCAAATTTCATCGCCTTCTTTTCTACCGAAGGTTCCATATTCATCAAGGAAAACGTCGCCAGTGAATCCTCGACAAGAGTCTGGATTGGTTGGTAGTGAATAAACAACCGAACCATTTGAGAATTTAATTTGTTCTTCCGTGTCTTTAACTAATTCCGGTCTCATAAATTCAGGCATTGTACTAATGAAATATTTGATTTTGTTCAATACACGAACAGACTGTTTTTGTGAACGAGATACAATAAGCAATTCTGGTGTTTGACCAAAATATGCTTTATGAAGTGATTTTGCCTGAATAGCTGTTGAAATTCCAATCTGTCGTGATTTAACAACAGCAACAACATTATCAGTTTTTTTTAATAGATTTAAAAACTGAATTTGTTTAGAATATAATGTTTGTTCAGTCCCATCTGGTTCATAAAAACATTTGGTAAATGCTTTTACAAATCCGGCAGCATCATGAGAAAATCTATCATTTAGTTTTGTGAGAATATCTTTTTCTTTACTCATTTGGTTTCTCGGTTACATCTTCTGAATCAATATCTATCACAGGATATTTAAATGCGTCATCTTCAAGAAAGTCCTCAATTTTGTTGTATTTCTTTTTACTATTTTCTTGAACATGATTCAAAATCAGGACTGTTAAATCCTTGTTATTAATGTCTTCTTTTTTATCAACCAATGCGTCTAACCTTGTTGACCATTTTAAAGCCAATTCGCTTAATTCCTGAATTCTCATTCCATCGAGATCGCCATTAACTATTTTATCAATCATTGCATCTGTAATGCTTTGAGCAATACGTTTGCTTGCTTTGATTCTATTTCCTCTATCGGATAAACCTTCTCGATGGGTTGCATCTGTTACTGCCGCCATAAAAGGAACAATCTTATGCCAATCCATAATTGTTTCATAACAAACTCCAAGTTTGTTTGCAGTCTCAGAATTTGAATATCCAGCGCCAAGCAATTTAACTGCTTCTTTTTGTTTGTCAGATAACTGAACTTGCGTTTGGAGTTGTAATTCCATCATTGCTCGTTCAGCAACATCGTTTGCTAACTTGGTTAATTGTTGTGTTTTTTCTTTAATAATATCTTTTTTTAACTGATCCATATCAGACTTGGAGATGTTCGTTTTTTTGGAAACATCCTTTTTTGTCTCTTTTTTTGCAATTTTTTCAGATATTTCTTTCTTTTTTGTAGTTTTTTTACCTTTTTCTGCCATTTTTATTCTCCTTCACTTATTATTATATAAAATATGTGCAAAGCAATAAAAAGAAAAGGGCGCTTTCGCGCCCCGTTCAACTAAATGATTTCGTCAACAACACCAAGTTTTAATGCTTCCTCTGCAAACATATACCAATCGGTTTTCCGTTCATTTACAATTTTGAGTTTGTCTGCATCAATGCTTGTAGATGAAAGAACCAAATCGTCTCCGATTTGTTGAAGTTGAGCCATATGCTCTACGTTCTCGATGATTTCGTTTAACTTACCCATTGCTCCACCAGAGATTTGATGATACATTAATGTTGAATACTTCTGACAGAAACGTCTGTGTCCAGCACACAGAATCATAAATCCACATGACATTGCTTTTCCCAAAGCACAGGTGAAGATTGGAGTTGACGAAGATTGAATTGCCGAGATAATTGAGAAACATTCATAAACATTTCCGCCGAAAGTGTTGAGATAAAGAACGATTGGATGTTCTTCTCGCTTATATCCAACCTTTTCCATCTCCGCGTCATCATCTTCCTGGTTGAATTTCTCGATTTGCATTACAACAGTTTCAATCAACTTCTCGGTGATTTCCTCGTTAATTAAAATTTCTCTGTCTTTGAGCATTTCATCTTTAAGACTGCCACCCAAAAGTAAGAATGAATCCTCTGAACCTTTAATTTCCTTTGAGTCTTGTTTCTGCGATTTTGAAATATGTTTCATCTAGTTCCATCCCCACATATTTTCTATTCTCTAGCTTCGCTGCTAAAGGAATACTGCCTGATCCTGCAAACGTGTCAAGTACAACATCTCCTTCATTACTATATGTTCTTACTAAATAGCGACAAAGCTCTAAAGTTTTTTGTGTCGGATGAAGTTTATTTTTTTCATCTAACCCATAACATAAAACATCTTTAGGGTAATTAGTAAACTCTTGTTTATATTCTTTTCCCCTCAAAATAGATTTATGTGGCATCATTGATTCGCCACCAACCGTCATCGAGTTTTTACAAGTTCTATCAACTCGAATTAAACCTTGTGGATTATAAATAGATTGCGGCGTTCCAAAAACGCAAATGTCCTCAACAAGTTTAAGAGGACGAAGTTTGGCGTTAAGGAATCCTGTAGGTCTATTTTTCATCCAAGTCCAACGGTACTTAAATTGTTTTATATTACTCAGAATAACTTTGCTTGTAAATGGTTCTCCGGCAAACATTAAAACAACACCATTTGGTTTAAGAATACGATTGTAATTTTCCCAAAGCAAATCTAAATCCAATTCATATTCAAACTTACACTTTGTTGTGTTATAGGGTGCTTTTACGGAGGATCAGTTAAGATTAGGTCCACGGAATTGTCTTCCATTTGACTCATCATTTTAAAACAGTCCTCGTTGTAAATCTCATTGATCCTCAGTAAAACCACCCCCATTCGATTTTTTACACATATTGTTATCTCTGCTTTCTGTTTTAATTATTTAAAAAATGGTTTGTTCCTCGTCAGGAACCAGGCACGTCCAAAAAGCCTGCGCTTAACGTGGTGCGCCGGAGGGAATCTCACAGAGGCGTGTTAAGCAATTTAAAATATGTCACTTAATATACAATTGTTTCTATTGTTGGTTTTCCAAATTTATATTTTCCGTTGATCCATTTGCCAAAAGTTATAGACTTTTGTTTTGTTGAAAGAGTTGTCTTGTTTAAATCAACTCCAAAATAATAAATTTTAAAAACACGACCAAGGCAACAAATTGAAAAATATAAACCAATTAATTTATGATTTAACTTATTTCTTATTAATGCAATATTGATTTCTGTTAACCAACAAAATTTTGCCAATTTATCACTATATATTCCGATTGTTAAATCATTTCTTTTATATTTCATTACAATAAATTCTCCTTAAACCATTCATATCGTTGCTTATTTACTTTATCCAAATCGTACCATTCAATTACTGTATCAAGTGATTTAGAACCAAGATCATGTCTTAAGTTTTTATCTTGAATCAATGCTTCAATGTGTTTTTCCCAAATTTGACGTTTATTGTTTTTAACCAGAAGATTTGCTCCATCAGACATATAGTTGAATCTTTCATACGGAGCGATCTTTGTCGAAACAGACGGTACACCCCAAATTCCAGCTTCAAGACATTTTAGTTCTGACTTTGATTCGTTGAAAGCAGAATTAACTACTGGCGTTAAGTTAATGTCGAACATACTTGGAATTTTGAAATGTTCTTCAAATTTAACGTGAGGAATATACATCTTCTGTGCTTCTGGAATATCAAATAAATCAAGAAATTCGGGGTTTGAACAAAGGGCGAAGATTGCATTAGGGTTGCGCTTAAACACGCCTTGTAGATTTTTGGCGATAGTCATAAGGCTACTATAATGTGTTGATGAACCAGTCCAACCAATAATAACTTTATCCTCTGGTAATTCATTTCGTCTTGAATCAACACCAATATATTTATTGATATCAATTGCATTTGGAATAACTGTGATATTTGGATTGTGTTGTTTATACAATTCTTTTAATTCTGGAGTTGAACAGAAAATATGGTCACACATTTTTAAAGACTTAATGAAGATGATTAATGCTTTTGATCCATTATGCCAAACTTTATGTGCTGGTGAAGTTGGATCAATATGAATGAGATCGTCGTCAATATCTTGATAAATTTTCTTTCCTTGTTCTTTAAGAAACTTCATTACAGCAAGAATCTTTTCATCAGAGACTCGTTGAAAAACTATCGCATCATATTTCATTAAATCTTTTGCAAAATCTTGAATTGCAACACCAAACTCAATTTTATATTCACCAAACTCGATTTTAGTTCCATTTTTTAATTCATCATTGTAAAGATCAAACTCTATGTCACCTTTTCCATTATAACGTTCCATGAGTCTTTTTACTGGTTGAATTATTCGATATTCTCCACAAGCGAACTTGTCCGCAGGAATATATAATACTTTTTTCAATTAATCACCTCCAACTTGTTTAAAATTTAATTTATACATTTTCATATTCAATTTGTTTTCAATAACATAATTATCATATGCTCTTGCAGCATCAATTTCATTTTCATGATAACCTAAATGAACTTTTTGTTTGTTATGTTGAATTTGAGAAACCCACATTTTATAACTATTTCTGTATGAAACTCCATTAAATTTAGATGTAGTGTTCAATTTTCTATTTAAAACACTGTTTATGTTTATAATACTTTCAAATTTATCTTTAAAATTTGGTTCTGCAAATTCTCCATATAAGTGCCGTGCCATTTGATCATATGCCAAAGCTGCAATCTCTTCTGAAACAAATCTACCAATATTTATATAACTATTGTTGAATCCTATAACACTCATCCAAACTTTGTTTTTTTTATCAAAAGAAACTCCTTTAAAAACGGAGGTTGTATTATTGTTTTTTCTAGCGCTAACAAGTTGATTTCTACTATTTTCTGTATTATTACAAATTCTTAAATTTATAATACAGTTGTCATTTTTTATGTGATTAATATGATCAACGCAAACTTTTCTTCCACTATTAATAACATTCATAATTTGTCTATGCATTAATATTATTGATGGTATATTTTTATTTTCATTAACCTGTCTATCTCTAACTACATAACCAAAATGACTAAGCCTCCATCTATACTTATTTAATTCTTCAAATTTATCATCATCTACTAACGCAAACTTATCAGAATTAATCAAAATTATCTGTTTCATTTTTTTCCTTTTCTTTATTTTCTTGTTCTTCTTTTTGAATAATTAAAACCGCTGGGTCATTACTTGCATTATCTGGTGCATAATCATAGGTTTCGCCAAATAATACAGAACCAACCTTAATTTCATGCCACCCCTGGAATTGATCCGAATATGGAGTTAAAATTCCATGTTCACGAGTTTCTTGTGCTGATTCATTTAAAAGATGTTTGTTATCTTCAAGCCATTTAAAAACTTCATCTTTATGCTTGCTTTTTTCATATTCTTTTTTTAACATCTTATAAAGATTGTCGGCTTTTAAAGTTGAACCGTCTCTCGGTTGTTTCGTTCTGGATCTGCGACGTTCTGACATGATCAGTTTTGTTCGCTCGCTGTGTTTGCGTTTTGGTTTTTCAGTCATATTAATCGCCTAATTTCTTAATAATGTTATTTATAACGTCAATTTTTTTATCATTTAGATTCGACCAAAAATAATCATCAATGCCTTCAATTAATACTTCTTTTAATATTTCAACTTCAGTTTTTGATAAAGTTACGGAATTAAGAGTATATTCGTCGAAAACGGAATAAGTTTTTGGAAATAATCTTCTAATAATGTCCGCAATTGCTTTTGCATATTCTCTACATTCCCATTGTGCATCATCATCAAGTCGTTGATTAAGAAAGAAAAGCCAATCTCTAAGATTTCCAGTAAAAATTCCCTTTGTATAATTTCCAACTGGTTGTACAAATCTAGCTGTTTCCCTGGCAACACCATTATCCAACATTGTTTTATATTCTTGACGAGATTTATCATAACTCTCTTGAATATGTTTAATTGCTTCAACTCTTACTGATTCGCTTAAAATACCTTCTGAAAGTTGTTTGTTTGATTTTGATTGAGGTTTAATGTTATCAAAATCTGGAATATAATATTCATCAATTGATTCAGAATAACGTGCAGAGAATTCATTGAAACGAAGTCCTGTGTGACGAGCAATTTGTCTCATAATTGCTATTGGAAGTTTGATTTCAACTAAAACATTACAAAAATGAAATGGTGAAATGTGACCTTTACTCCAAAGATATTCACGAAGTTTGTCATCTTTATCAATATCAATTCCAGTTGGATTTTGTGTTGATTGCCTTGCGGCAATTAATGGAGTGTTGTCGTCTCCAAAATGCCCAAAATATTTGACATATCCTTTATCGAGAACCTTATATTCATTCATTTATTTATCTCCTTCAATTTCTATTAAGAATATTCTAACACACATTGTTCTACTTGTCAAGTGTTTTTTAAAAAAGATTTTTCTTGACAAATTCAATCACTTATGCTATAGTATATGATGGGAGATCCTGTGTGCCAAAATCGCATAAAGATCAAAGGATTATATATTCTTTTCTTCGAACCAGGAAGTTATTTGTTTATAAAACTATTGCGCCGAAAGGCGCAAATATTCTCTTATATATTCTGATATAAATATCCAAATATCTATTGACAACTGTATAAATATATGATATAATTAAACCTGTTATATGGCGAGCGAAGCGAGCTATATAACTAATATATACTATATATTCTTCTTATACTCTTCTTATATATACATGATCAAAAATAAAGAGTCTAAAAAGACTCTTTTTTCTATTTATATATTTTTAAAATTAGATACTATTCGATCCCCTTCATCATACTGATGATTCCCTTTGTTCACGGCCATTGCCTTTCTGCAAGGCCGGACATTGTTAAAGCATTTATGCTGTTTTAACATCATCCTTTAATTTTATCATACTTTTTAGTCAAAGTAAACTAAGAGAAGGTTAAGGATTTTAAGCTGTTGACAACTACTAAAAAATGTGTTGACAAATATGTTAATCTATGATATGATTCTCTTGTCGGTTAAATAGGAGGTATCAATGCACTCAAATGTATATGAAAATCTTAATGAGAAGGTGACTGATTTTACAAGCGTTTGCTACCATGAACGCGATGATCGATGGATCAGTGTTGTTAAGTTTCGCGGTGACAGTCTTTGTCTAGGTTCATACAAGAATAAAGATGATGCGATTGCCTGTTGTAAAGAAGGTCAGCGAAAATATTACAAAAAATCTATCTCAGTTGTAAAGGATAAAAAATGAATAAAGAAGTTTGGGAAATAATTCAACATTTAAAAGATCAAATTCGAAGACGAGAATTACACGGACAAACATTTAGTTGTGGTTTAGAATTTGAGGATGCAAAAAAATTAGTAGATTTTTGTGAGAAGCTTATGGATAGTTACTCTTAAAGGAATAATTTATGTTTGATGCAAAGATAACAGTATTTAACAAGTATTTTCAAGCAGTAGGAATTGTTGGTGTGGAGAGAGCAATTACTTTGATTTATCTTGGAAAAGCAAATTCTATTAAGGATTCAGACAAAGTTATTCGTTCGGTCAGTATGGCAATTTCGATTCCCATTGCAATTATGGTTCCAAACATGAAATACGTTAATCTTAAAACTCAACTTTGTACAAAAGAAGGCGTTAAAAAGAGAGATAATTTTACATGTTTGAATTGTGGTTGTAGAGACAAAAAGAAATTAACAATCGATCATTATATTCCTCAATCAAAGTTTGAACGTATTAAAAAAGATCAACATCTTGATTATGATATGTTTAGTTGGGAAAATCTTATTTGCCTCTGTCGCAAGTGTAATTCATCTAAAAGTAGTCATTCAGTTGAGGATTTAGGTTGGAATATCCCTAAACCCAAAACACCTCTGGTTAATCTTGATATTAATTGGACTGAAATTTATGGAGATGATTGATGAAACGAACAAAGGACTATTTGTTGACTTGGTGGGGTAAAGATAAAAACAATGTTTGGATTTGGAACCAGAGATATATAAAGGTTGAAATGGTTGGTTCTTATTTAGCTTTTTTACTAGATAAATGGTTTAATAAAAATAAATTGAAATTCTTTTATCATATAACTCCGTATTCCGAAATTAAATTAGTTTCAAATACGAACCAATTTTTAAATGTTAAGGTTTATGAAGTTGATCCACCAATTTATTATCAACTTATGAATCAAAAAATCCTATGTGCAAAAGTAATAGAGTATTGAAAGGAATTGTAAAGATGTGTGAAGGTTGTAACGGAATCGAAAAATCCTCACTATACTTGACATTGTTCGCAAAATGTGATATGCTTGATATTGAAAATCCGGCAAGTGGAGGCAGATACCGAACGGAAGTAATTATTGACAATATCCAAACCGCTTCAATTATGGCAGACTTTGTTTCTGAATATTTTGGTATTGAAGCTATGGTTACTGTGGGAAAGAATTACGAAGACTCTGAGATGGTTTACTGGAATAAAAGTTATGCTGACAATCTTATGCCAGGATATGAAGAAGATGAGGTGTAAGTGGGACATTATGATAATTCGCAAATAAAATGTTCTCATTGTGGGTCTGAATATGGAACTTGGAGTTTTGCATCGTTTGAACTTCATCAAAAGGAATGTGAAAAGTTAAAGGAGTCATTTACAGAAAAATACAATAAAATTGTAAAGTTTGTAAAACAAAGTGGTTCTAAATATTTTCTTATTGTTACTAAAGATACTAACGCTGTAATGATGAACAAAGATCAAATTTATAATTTAAACGCAAATTACAAATGGAGAAATTATTGTGAACGAGATGTTGTCGTTATTCCAATTGATTGGAAGCATGTTTTTTGAGAGAAGCGATATGATTCAAAATATTGTTAACTACGTTAATGGTTTTATGATGTGTTGGGGTTATGTCAGTGTTATGTGTTTTATTGTTATGGCGATAATTTATGTCAACGCACCGACAGAAGTTATCAACGTCGAGGAGAACGATGGATAAAAAGAAGATTTATGACTTTTGCAAGATTCTAGTTGATTCAAAACAAGATTGGTTTGCAATTCATAAGGAAGCAGTAAAGAATGATATTGTCACTAAATATGTTGATTGTAACGAGCTTCGCAATATTTATCGAGACTGTGCTGCCGAACTTGCTTGTGGACTATCTTTACCAGAAGTTAAAGATTATGGAACATATGAAAAATCTTTTTTCTCTTTTATCAATAAAAAGCCAAGTAGATTTCCAGTAAGGAAAAAGGTGGAGAACTCCAGCAATCGAGAAACAATTTTGGTTATTGCTGATTTACATGTTCCTTATGAAGATAAAGTCAGACTAAAAAAGATTGTTGACGAATGGGCAGGAAAAGCAGATAAATTAGTTATTGCTGGAGATTTTCTTAACGGAAGTCAATTATCTCGTTATCCAAAGATGATTGTTGAAAATTTTAAAGAAGAGGTTGCTAAAGGTAGACTTGTATTGGAATATCTAGCTTCCAAGTTTAATGAAGTAGTTCTTCTTGATGATAACCATATTTCATCACGTTGGAGTAAATTCATTTCAAATACAGTAACACCTGATTTATTCTTCTTAACGGTTCATCCTTATGATTACCTTTGTGCTGGACTTCCTAATGTTATAAGAGCAGGAAACACATTCGAGAAATTTCAGGAACAAGTTGGTTGGATGTATGTAATTGGTGACTGTGTTATCGCTCATGGCGAAGTTAGTTCTGTTGTTGAGATGAAGCCAGTTCGTCGTGTTCAAGAATATTATGGAAAATGGCGTCATGCCCTAAATCTACCAGAAGGTAGAGTATTTATTCAGGGACACAATCATTCTTGCGGTCTTTTCCATGACACAGACGGTGCCGTAATTTTTCCGGGAGCGTTAGTTTCATTAGACGGCGTTCATTATGCAATGGGGCCTGAAATGAGAGGAAGACCTCCTATTCCTGGTTATTGCGTAATTGTACAAGAAGATGGCAAAACTATACTTGAAGAAATTATTGTAAAGAGGGTTTGATGTTTAAATTTTTTAAGAAGAAAAAAACACTTGACAGCGAGACTCAAATGTTATATAATAGTCTTGTTAATTGGATTGAGTGGTTGGGATCAACAGAATTACCTTCAAAGCCTTATGCTCAATTTGGTTTAGGAAAAAGAGATATTTTAAAGATTTTACAATTGATGGAGGAACGCGGATATGAATAACAATTTTCTAAAGGCTTGTGCGTTGTTTGGAACTTTTGCAATCTTAAATATTGATTCGCATTTGGTTAACAATGTCACAACCACAAATATTAATCTATTAATTCAGTGTTGGATTTTGGTTCAGTATGCAATTGACGTATTTGATGTATTTGGAAAGAATAAAAAGTAATTTTAAAAAAGGTATTGACAACTTAAATTATTTGTGTTATGATGTATTTGTTGAGTTGAAAAACAACTTAATTAAAATAATTATGTGACACAGTTGCCGGATTAACTCAGTTGGTCAGAGTTCCTGATTTACATTTCGCCAATGTCATTCTCATATATAAAGTTATTAATAGAGGTATTATATATGAGAATGACAAAAAGCGAAGCTGGTAAATTAGGACAACAAAAAAGTTTAGAAACTCATAAAAGAAAAAAAGAAGTTCGTATTCAAGAATATTTACAAAATCCAAATAAATGTACGTTTTGTGGAGAAAATTTAAAGTACGAAAAAAGAAAAAATAAATTTTGTTCTAGATCATGTCAGGCAAAATATTCAAACGCCAGAAGGTATAAATGTTTACAAAAACAAAACTGTATTTGTTGTGAAAAAACTTTATCAAGAAATAATGGAACTGGTTATTGCGTTGATTGTTTTGCAAAAACAAGGCGAAAACAAGTATCGGAAGATTGGTTGAATGGTACAAAAGAATATATTTCAGAGCAATTACCTAAATTTGTAAAAAGATTTATTGTTGAATATTATAAAAATACTTGTGGTAAATGTAATTTATCTATTTGGAATAACAAACCAATACCTTTAGAAATAGATCACATTGATGGAAATCCATTGAATCATGATTTTAAAAATTTACGATTAATATGTCCTAATTGTCATGCTCAAACCGACACATATAAAGCCAAAAATGCTGGAAACGGTAGGGCATATAGAAGAGAACGATATAAAGAAGGAAAAAGTTACTAATTTAATGCTCCAATAAGCATAACGGTAGTGCCTTCGTTTTGTACGCGAAAGGTGTGGGTTCAATTCCTGCTTGGAGCTTTGTAGGGAGTCGTCAGTTCGAATCTGACTCTCGGCTCTAAGAACATTGAAAATTGAATAAAAGAATGCCGAATTAGTATAATGGTAGTGCAAAAGACTTTGAATCTTTGAGCATAGGTTCGATTCCTATATTCGGTGCTAGTACAACTAACTCTTGGGAGTATTAAATTGGTGGAAGGCCAATTCTGTAGTGAGATTCAGTCATCAGGCCCGAGGGAACTCACAACGTTGTACATCAGGGAACGAAGTTATACGGTTTAACAAGCGTCTGTAAAACGCCCGCTTCGGCTAGTTGGTTCAACTCCAACCGTTCCCACTGTGTCGGTAATCTAAAGGTAGGATAACAGATTGTGAATCTGTGTATGGCAGTTCAATTCTGCTCCGACACCCCAAGTTTGGCGGTTTCTACGTTAAAACCGTCACCTTATAGCGGGGAGAATTGGTATTCAAGATGGTCTCATAAGCCATTCCTCGACAGTTCGATTCTGTCCTCCGTTACTGACAACATTTGTTAGGATTGTAAACAATGGTTCAACTCCATTATCTGCTACTTGACATAAGAGAATCCGTAAAGTCGGCCTTTTATGTTTTTCCAATAGATAGGTCATAAAGTCGGGAAGAGATTTGATCACCTCTGTCGCCTCAAGGTTCAATTCCTTGCTATTGGAATATCTCAAACGTAGCTCAGTTGGTTAGAGCGTCCGCCTGTTAAGCGGAAGGTTTCGCGGGTTCAAGTCCCGTCGTTTGAGCCTAACGGAGAGTTATTATTGAAGTGGAATAACTCAATTGTCAGTAGGACTGGGACTGGCAAGCCAATTCTAGGCGTAACTCAGCTTGGTAGAGAGGTCGCTTTGGAAGCGATCAGTCGCACGTTCGAATCGTGCCGTCTAGACTAAATGCGTCATTCATCTAACGGAAGGATATGGAGTTTCTACCTCCAGAATAAGGGTTCGATTCCTTTATGACGTACCTTTGCTATCGTATCAGAATTGGCATATGAGCTTGACTTAAAATCAAGAATTTGCGGGTTCAACTCCCGCCGATAGCACTATACAACCATGGTCTAAAGGAAGGGCGCAACGCTACGAACGTTGAAATATGGGTTCGATTCCTATTGGTTGTATCGCGCCGATGTATCCGAATTGGCATAGGAGCCACTCTTAGAAAGTGGAATTTGGAGGTTCGACTCCTCTCATCGGCACCTTTGCTTCCATAGCTCAGTTGGTAGAGCATCTGCCTGAAGAACAGAAGGTCTCTGGATCGATACCAGATGGAAGCACCAATGGCACCGTAATTTAATGGAGAATACCACATTGTCACTGTGGAGAACGAGGGTTCAAGTCCCTTCGGTGTCGCCTTGCAATAAACAACTGTGATCGACTGGTTCAATCTTTGCGAAAGCCTTTTGTTTATTGTGTTTAAGCCACTATCGTCTAATGGTCGGACGCTAGACTTTCAATCTGGAAATCGGGGTTCAATTCCCCGTAGTGGTGCCTTTTTGTTGGAGAAGCAATGAATATAAAAGAAATATTTGAAAAAGCAAATAATAAGATTAATGAGTTACAACAAATGGATAAAAGAAAACTTATTATAGTTGAGAATGGAAATGGTTGTTATTCAATAAAAATTTTGCGGTATTAATCTAATGGTAAAATGCTAGTTTTCCAAACTGGACATGAGAGTTCGATTCTCTCATACCGCACCTTTGCAGTAACTTAGTTTGCTGCCATGCAGTAGTAATTAAATGGTAGAATGCAACGTTGCCAACGTTGATATGAAGGTTCGATTCCTTTCTATTGCACCTTTGGAGGAAACATGTTTGAATGTGATATTTATTTGGTTGACGATCTTGAGGAGGGAATGTTTCAAGATTGTGATGATGAAGAATATAATGAATGGTATTTATTGGGGGGTTAGTGCTAGTGGTAACACACAAGTCCTGCAAACTTGAATCAGGGGTTCGACTCCCCTACCTTCCACCTGTGAGTATGATGCCGATGTTGGTAAAGGCCACAGTCTGCAAAACTGTGTTACGAAGGTTCGATTCCTTTCATACTCTCCTATGGCCGATTGGCGCAATTGGTAGCGCAAGTTCCCTACAAGAACGAGGTTGAAGGTTCGAGTCCTTCATTGGTCACTATGTTGGTGTAACTTAATGGAAAGTAACTGTCTCTTAAACAGTTCGATGGTGGTTCAAACCCACTCACCAATACCATGGGCGCGTAATTCAATGGCTAGAATAACAGTCTTTTAAACTGTGAAATGGGGGTTCGAATCCTCTCACGCCCACCTTGAAAACTCATGATCAGACCATAGATCCCTCGGAGAGTATACGCTCCATATGGCCATCAAAGGCGTCTAAAGAGGATAATTGAGTTTTCATCCCGCCGATATATTCGAATGGCAGAGAAGTCAGTTTCAAAAACTGAAATTTGTCGGTTCAAGTCCGACTATCGGCACCTTGGAACATTGACAGAGTTTGGTATTGTACCTGATTGCTAATCAGTGGTCAACAGAAATGTTGCGTTGGTTCAAATCCAACATGTTCCGCCTTTTTTTGGAGTGTGTCCGGGTGGTGAGGAAGCTGTCTTGAAAACAGTTGGTTATAATGACTTGTGGGTTCGAATCCTATGCACTCCGCCAAATTTGCGTCTGTAGCCTAATGGTATGGCAGCGGTCTCCAAAACCGTGTTGGAAACGACAATGAAGGTTCGACTCCTTCCAGATGCGCCTCGCCCCTCTTTTTGAGGGGCTTTTTTTTGTATCTTGACAACTAGATGTAATTATGCTATACTGTTATATGTAATTGAGAAAGGAAAAAAAAAGAATGACACCTATTTGTGAAATATGCGGTTGTGAATTAGAAATTGTCGATGGAAAGGTTATGCCTTGTTCTAATTATGGTTGTCCCGGCGTACAATATGCATTACCACATAAAGAAAAAGTCAAGCATCCTTCTGGTGGAACCAAAAAACCAATGAATATGGTTAGACAAGATAGACGAAAGAAAAATAAATCTGCAAGAAAGGCAAGAAGAAAAAATGCTTAGAAAATTTTTATTGTATGTTCTACCGTATAAATTGGTTGTATGGCTAACCAAAACTCGTTGTGCTGGATCTGCTTTAATTGGAAAATATGACAGCAGAGGTACGGAAAAACAATACAAAATTTGGTTTATTGATGAAGACAACTTATTATTACAACGAGAATGGGAAATCAATAAAACAGAAAAACAAAAGAAAAAAGAACAAAGTAATTTGGAAAGAAAATTAAATAAAGCAGAGAGAAAATCAAATAAAAGTCATAGAGAATATTTGATGCTCAAAAACAAGGCGGAGAAAGGATAAATCTTATGTCTCGTTCTTATCAACACAAGCCAATCATTTGTTGGGTTTCTTGTGCGTCTGAAAAGAAGGACAAAAAGGAATGGCATTCCAAAATGCGTTGTCATGTTAGAAACGAGATTTTTAAACAAACCAGAGATGATGAATATGAAATTCTTCACCCTCACGAGAACCTTGTTGGAAATCCATGGTCAATGGGAAAAGATGGTGGAAGACATTGGGTTAATAACGTTAGAAAACAAAGAATTATTGATTGGCATATTAAAAGATATAATCGAAAGGCTTTAACGGGAAGAGAGTCTTATTTTCTTGATAACCATAAACTAAAGAAATATCGTGACTTGAGATATATGAAACAAAGGAAAATTTAATGAAATTTGAAGTTAAGAAATAGACATTCACAAAAACCAGAGGAAGTTATAAATCGTATCGAATTAATGTACCCAGATTTCAAAAAGATTGAATTATTTTGTCGTTATCCAAGAGAAAATTGGAGATGTATTGGAAATGAAATAACTGGAAATGATATTAGAATGGATTTAAAATTAGTGTCGTTAGCAAAGGAGTAAAAGTGAAGTTAGAAGATTTATTTAGTGCAACACCTTCAAAACGTGAATATGAAAAACCAAAAGATATTTTAATTCCAATCATTCAGGACATTCTTGAAAAAGAAAACCTTATTGAGTATGAAGCAAAAGACGAACCAATTTTTAGGGCATCTGGAATTGGTTATTGCGAACGAGCTACTTTATATAAGATGCAAGGTTATCAAGATATTAAGAAATTCAATGAAGTTTGTATGTTAAATCTTGGAACCGCAATGCATGAAGTGTTACAGGGATACTTAAAGAAAGTTCCAGGTTTGGTTTTATCAATGGAAGATGAACTTAAATCTGACGAAATGCCTGTTACCGCACATCAAGATGGCGTTCTTAACATTAACGGTAAAAAATATCTTCTTGAAATTAAAACGTGTAATGTGACCGCTTTCCAGATTCTAACAATGTATCCAAAACCTTATAACAGTCATAAAAATCAAGTAACTATGTATATGAAGATGTTGGGAGTTACAGACACAATCTTTTTATATGTAAACAGAAACGCAATGTTTACACCAGAATTTGATAAAGAATACAAAGGACATACTTTTAATCCTGTATTTCTTGAAATTCATTATAAATTCGATGATAATTTATATAGCGAAATAAAAGATAAAGTTTCTTCAATGATTGAACATTTTACAAACGGAACAATGCCTTTATATGAAAAAAGATTAAGTGAATGTGGTCGTTGTCAATTCTTGGAGCAATGCAAATTAGATAGAAAAGAGGATAGAAAACGTGAAAAAAATTAAATTATCTAACTCACATTTAATGGCTTTTGTGGATGACGATAAGTTTGAAGAATTAAATAAATATAAATGGTGTTTAAACTCTAATGGATATATTATTAGAAGTAAAATAAAATCTGATCCAGAAAATTATCCAAAAACAATTTATATGCATAGACAAATAATGAATGTTATTATAAACAGCAAATATATTTGTATAGATCATATCAATCATATTATATGCGATAACACAGCATGTAATTTGAGAAAATGTAATAAAGCAGAAAATAGTAGAAACAAAAATTTATGCGTTGTAAAAAATACAAATTCTAAATTTAAAGGTGTTAAGTATAACGTTGGATCAAAAAAATGGTTCGGAAGAATTAAATTTGAAAATAAAATGATTCACATTGGAAGTTTTGAAACAGATATTGAGGCAGCCTTGGCATATGACCAAATGGCAAGATATTTATATAAAGATTTTTCAAGCCCTAATTTTAAAAATAAAAATGAAAAAATTATTGATGTTGAAAAAGTTTTACATAAAAAAGAATTTATGAGTTCTAAATATCATGGCGTATACTGGAATAAAAGTAATAAAAATTGGGGCGCAGGAATTAGAATTAATAATAAAGGAAAATACCTTGGATCGTTTTCGAGTGAAATAGAGGCAGCAAAATGTGTTGATAACTTTATCATTGAAAATAAATTAGACAGAAAACTAAATTTTGAAAGAAAGAATCTATAATAATTTCTGTAGCGGTGCAGGATATTTTTAGAAAGGCCAACGATATGAGTGGCAAACGCAGCAAGAAAGTTCAAATTCAAAAAGATATTTATATGGAGCAAGAAGATCAAAAAAATCTTCCACTAAGCAAAGTTGGTGTTGAACAATTACGGTTGATTAATAAACTAAAATATAAAAATGATAACCAGAAGTTGGCCTGTGAAGTTATTGATAACAACGTTTTAACCTTCCTTGGTGGCCCTGCTGGATCAGCAAAGTCATTTCTTGCCGTTGCAAAAGCTGTTGCGGCACTTAAAGAAGGAAAAGTTAGAAAGATTTATCTTTCAAGACCAGTCGTTGAAGCAGGTACTACATTAGGTTTCCTTCCTGGTGGTCTTAATGATAAACTTGAGCCATACATTCGTCCTATTTATGATTGTCTTGAATATTTCGTTGGTTCAGAGGGTGTTGCAAAGTTAATCGAGTCTAAGATTATTGAAGTTGTTCCAATCACAATGATGAGAGGTAGAACACTTTCTGATGCTTTCATTATCCTTGATGAAATGCAAAATGCTTCAAAAGAACAGCTTAAACTAGCATTAACTCGTATTGGCTTCGGTTCACAATGTTGTGTTACTTATGACTTCGCTCAATGTGATATTTCTAAGTCTGTAAGTTGTGTAAATGACATTCTTAATTTTGAAGGTGCAAAAGATGTTGGTTTCTTCAAGTTTAAGAATGAAGATATTTGTAGAGCAGAAATCGTTAAAACTGTTTTGGAGGTTTACAAACAACATGAAGAAGATTCAAAAAACTGAGTTTATACACGATACCAATAAAGACGTATATTTGTTTAAAAATGAAAACGGTAATTTTGTTATTAATTCGAGTCAATATACAACAACATCATTAGCAGAATTAAAGGATTTAATTTTAGATATTTTATCAGAAGAAGATCCAAATTTAGCGACATTAAAGGAAATTAAACCTCCTGTGGCTTTGCCAAAAATTCAGCAAGTCAATAAACCTCCACTTTGGGTTGGATAACACCTTCAATATTAAAAGCCCCCGAAAGGGGGCTTTTTTGTGTCTATAATAATTATTAGAATTAGAAAGGACACAATAATGAAAGTGTTAGTAATCGATCCGGCACTAACTATTTATAGTTATACAATATTTGAAGATGATAAGGTAATTTTTTATAAGACGATTGACTTGACAAAAGGAAAAAAGAAGCTAACTCAAGAGTCCAGACTTTGGGCTATATTTGAGGAATTGACAAATAACAAGTTATGTGATACAATAGATTTGATGATTGTGGAACGTCAATTTGTTGATATAATGGGTCAAATAGTCGGAGCCATTAGAGCATTTGCTGGAAAAACAGATATTAAAACTATTATGATGGTTCCATCTTCTTGGAGAAAGAAACTTACTGGAAAAGGAAATGCAAGCGAAGATCTTGTATTAGAAACTGTAAAGAAAGTTTATGACGTTGAGGGATTATCAGAGCATGATATCGATTGTTTGGCCATGTATTTGGCCTGGAAAAATGGTAAATAACAATGACATTAAAATTAACAGAAGACGAGGTAAAAGCCGCCTCCGAAATTCTCGGGTTGTATCTTAAAGACGAAACGTTTGAATATAATACAGAATATGAGAAAGCAAAAAACGAACATAAACTTTTAACTCAAATACAAGAAATTAATATCTATGTAGAATATTTAACAATTGTTATTGATTATATTTATGATGCATTAAACGGTCTCAAAAAAATTCGTTATCAATTGCAAAATAAATCAATTCAATTATCAAGAGAATATTTAGAAGATTTATATAAAAAGGAGTGATAAGTGTTAAACGAAATTAAACAAATCTGTAAAGACAAATCTTATTGCGAAATCAGAATGATTGATGATGAAATACTCTCTGGTTTTATTGTTCGTACAAGGGATGAATACTTTCATATTATTCAATTAGAACCAACGATTAGAAATGGTGAGTTAGATTTTGTTCAAGTAAAGGGTTGTTATACTTCTGATTATGTAACAAAAATAACGTTTGATATTTCTCATAGATTAGATCTAGAAGATTTTAAAACTGTTATGTGGATTCGAGATAATATTTTATACAAAGAAAAAGAGATCGATAAGAAGAAAAAACTTCTTGAGAAAAAGGTTGACAAAAAGGTTAATATTAAATAACTTCATTAAGAAATGTAAAGTATTGACATCTATCAATATTTATGCTATCATTGATAAATCAAGGGTAGCATTTTTTATGAGGAGTTGAAAGTGGCTAGTAAATCTTATCGTAAGAATGGAGTGAAGAAAGAATATAACGAAAGAAGTTATATTCATCTTTCAGAAATTACCCATCCTTCTGGAAGTGGTTTTGAAGAATCTATTAAGAATACGAGAGTGAGGAACAATCGAACAAATGTATTTCTAAACGAACTAGATCACGATCAACTTGAATTGGAAATGGAATTATCGGAAAACGTTTTCCTAGATAATGTATATGAGGAGTGGTAAATATGGTAATTACAGAAGATCTACTAAAGAAGTATCCCCTAGATCGTTGCGAGATTTCGGAGTTTAATACAAAGGTTGTTGGCACTTCATTCCGAGATGCAAAAGATATTGATGCAGTTGAAGACGATGATTGGGTTCTGATCGTACCAGAAATTGATAACCCTTACGATCCGTTCGCTTGTATGGTTATTCATGATAAAACAAATGCTCATATTGGTTATTTGTCGAAAGTAAATTCAATTGGCTCCAATCTATCAGAAGAAGTTTGTAAGAACATTAAAAATGGTGATCTTTACGTTGGAAAGGTAGAGACAACTGGCGGAACTCAAGGCAAAACCAAAGGACTTAATCTTAATATTCGCAGACTTCACATTAAAGGATAAATTATGAAAGAAGCAGTAGAATATTTTCTAGCAGATCCAATTTCAAAAACTACAACCGATTATCGTTGTTTGCAAGTGACACTACTTTATAAGATTCTTCAACAATTGGAAAAATTAAATTTAAAGAATATTGAAGTAGATTACATGCCAATGGTTGAACTTATTGAACCTCATAAATCTGTTATGGAACAAATAAATGAAAAGATGAGTAATGGAACTTTGTTTGCGTCAGAGGTAGAAAAAGATAGCATAAAACCCGCATCAAAAACTAAATCAAATTCAAAACCCAAACAAGTAAAGCAAACGAAAGCAAAAAAGAGGTAGAAAGTGACAGAAAAAATTACTTTCAAGGATTCAGAAGAAGCCATTGACGCCTATTTCAATGAGTTTATCGAATTTCCAACCAGAGAAAGTTGTAAAGAATTCTTCACTACTATTTGCAAAAACCATCCAAACGGCATTGATATAGAATATTTTGCATCTCTTTTTAAAAATTATCTTGCAGATTTAACCATTCAGACAATGGTACAAAATGGTCTTATTAAGGAAGTTTGGAGCGAAGAAAAGGGGTTGTGTTATAAATCTTTAGCCGAAGATTAAAATAATTCTTACTCACGTTGCGCGGCACAATATCCGAACCTGAGCCTTCGTCGGAAGGCTCTTTTTTTATCTTTTGGAGGAAATTTTGGGTCTTTTTAAAACAGAATTAGCATATAAAACATGGAAAAGTAAATATCAATATGGAAATGAAACAGAATTAGAAACGTTTGAACGTGTGGCAAAGTCAGCATCTTTAATTGAAAAAAAAGAAGATCAAGAATATTGGTACAATAGGTTTATTAACACACTTATAAGATTTGAAAAGGGTGAAGCCATTGGTCTTAAATGCACACCAGGCGGACGAATTACTGCCAATGTTGGGACGCATTATAAATCAACAACTATTGCCAATTGTTTTATAAATGGCCCTGTATCTGATGCAAAAGTAAATTATACCAGAAAAGTTCCAAATACTGATCTGGAAATTCCTTGTGAGATTGTTGGGGAGAACACTCCAGATAATCTTGTTAACATTATGTTAACTATTCTTGAACAAGCAGAAACGCTTAAATCAGAAGGTGGATATGGAATCAACTTTGATTTTATTCGCCCTCGTAGTTCCATTATCGAAGGTATTGGTATTAAACACCCAGGAGTTGTTTCATATATGACACTTTGGGATAAAGTTGCTGAAATTATTGTTCAAAGTGATGCAGACGGATATGATGACAAACTAAAAAATTATATTCCAAATATCACAATGATTCAATCGGAAAAATTAAAGAAAATGGCCAGAAAAGGTGCAATGCTCTCCGCTCTATCAATCTCTCATCCTGATATTGAAGAATATATTAGAGCAAAACAATCCTCTGGTAAACTTACAAAATTTAATATGTCTGTTTTGGTAGATGATGAGTTTATGGAAGCTATAGAATATGATAAATTCTATAATCTTAGATTCAATGGAAAAATATACAAAGTTGTAAAAGCCAGAGAATTATATGATTTGATTATGGAATCAACATATAATAAAGCAGAGCCAGGAATTTTATTTCAAGACAATATGTCCGCAAATAATCCAATTGAATATCTAGGAACTGCTAATTGTACAAATCCATGCGGAGAAATTCCTGGAAATCCACACACTTCAACAGTTTGTAATCTAGGTAGCATAAATCTAACTCAATATGTTAAATCAGATAGAACATTCGATTTTGTCATGTATCAAGAGGACATTAAGGTTTTCACAAGAATGATGGATAATTTTTGTGATCTAACTTTTTCCCCGTTATCACAATATAATTGGTCTATTAAAAATCTTCGTCAGTTTGGTATTGGAATTAATGGACTTGGTTCAGTGTTATTCATGCTTGGGTTGAAGTTTGGCGGTAAAGATGCCAACGATTTTGTCGAACACATTTGTTGGTTAAAAGAAGATATTTGCTGGGAAACTTCTGCAAAACTAGCTAAAGAAAAAGGTGTGTTTCCTGCTTACTCTGAAAAATTCTTAGAAACAAATTGGTTTAATCGTTTTACAAATATTAGACCACACACAAAAACTCTAATTGAAATGTATGGCGTTCGTAATGCAAAAACAACCACAAATCCACCTCTTGGAAATACATCTGTTATGTGTGATAATGTTTCTAATGGTATTGAACCAGTTTTTCAATTAGAATATGAACGCACTTATATTGTTGATTCATGGCCTAGTGGCCTAACATTAGATAACGTAAAATCTCTTTTAATCAAAGAAGAAAAAGGTGGAGAAGATATTTGGATTGGATATTTTGATGGAAAGAAATATTTTTACGATTCAAATAGAGGTCTTTGTAAAATCGAAGTAGTAAGAGATTATGGTTATCAATGGGTTTTAGATAATTTTCCGGAAGATATAGTTGACGAATACAATGATGGAATGGCAGATTATTTAGTTACAACTTCTGATTTAGGAGTAAATGAGCATCTTGATGTTCAACAAATCGTACAACGAAATTTAAATCAAAGTTGTTCAAAAACAGTAAATATTCCGTCAGATTATTCTTTTGAAGATTTCAAAAATCTATATATTTGTGCTTGGGAGCGCGGATTAAACGGTATTACCACTTATAGAGATGGTTCACTCTCTGGTGTTTTAAATAAAATTGAAGAGAAAAAAGAGAGAATTATTAAAAAGGATCTCAAACTTCCAGACACATTTATAAACGGCCCAATGAAAATCCTTAATCGTGAAGGCAGTAAATATTATATCAATTTTAGCTATCTACCAGAAGATATTAAAATGAAAGAACCTGTGTGTATTTGGATTAACACAAACGATCACGGTGAAGCTGTTGCAATCAATCCTGCTGTTAAGAAATTAACACTTCTGTTGAAAAAATATGAAATTGATGAGCAATTAATTTTAAAACAATTGGAAAAAATCAAGGGTAATAGGGCAAATCATAAGTTAGCAAAAATGGTTTCAATGTGCCTTAGACACGCACTTCCTATTGAGGAAATTGTTTCTTCGTTAGAAGGTCTTGAAGAAGATTATATTTCATCATTACTTACAAGTGTTAGAAAATTTCTTGCTTCTCACATTGACGATGGCGTTAAAGTCTTCAACAAAAAATGTTCGTTATGTGGAAGTGAAAATATTGTTTATCAATCCGGTTGCAATCTTTGTCAAGACTGTGGAAATAGTGGCTGTGGTTAACATATCTTAATAAACACATGTGTCGGGGATTTCCCCGGCACTTTCTTTTTAAAAACCTCTTGACTGTATGGCCTCCGGCCACATGTCAACCGATAAAAATTAGTGGTTGACAACTATCCTATTAGATGTTAAGATGTATAAGTGATCGAGAGATTAGCAGCCTCCTATAGCTCAACGGTAGAGCGTTCGCCTTATAAGCGATTGATTCTGTTTCAACTACAGATGGGAGGAATTATTTTTTTTGAAAGGAGAATTAAATGTCGCGCTCAACTCAGTATATTGGTCTTAATTCTTTTGCAACAGAACTAGTAAAGGGAATGAAAAAGATTCCATTTCCGGGATGCGTTGGAATGTTCGACGAACCAATTGCGCTAAATATCTTTACATGCGTAAACGAATATGGAAATACAGAAACTTACGCCGAAGTGTTTGATACGGACGTTTGGGATTCTGGCCCCATGATTTTCACAAAATTGGTTGATACTTGTAGAGGAATTATTGTAAAAGAGAGCGTTTGGACTAAAGAAGAGTTACAATCAGCTTGCGGTTTTGAGATTGTGTAAGGAGAATGAAGTGATTTCTTTAGAAACTATCGGAACCTTTACTTGGTCTTTTGGACAAACATTTTTTATTGAAACAAACGAAGGAAATTATGTTTGGAGTGATCCTGATTACGGCGGAGACAATACAATAAGTTTATTTAACGGAAATTATTACGATTGGATTGAACACATTGGAATTCCGTTTGGCAGAGATAAAGGGTCTCGTTTCATTGGCGAATATTGTGGTAACGAATTAATTTTCGCGTAAGGAAGAAAAATGATCGAAGCAATTGTTTTAGTTGACGGAACAGACAAAGTTATAATGCAAAGAATTTATGATTATCCGCACACACAGAAGTGGGTTCAACATGTAATGGATTTGGTTGAATCTTATATTAGAAAAGAAAATTTGGCCAATAAAGAAGTATTGCGTATTAAAGTTAACGTAAACAATAATATCAAACAGTTGGAAATCAATCAAGACGTTTTCAGTGAAAACAATATTGTGTGGAAAGGAAAGTAAATGATTGAAGCAATTGCCTATGTTGGTGAGGATGCAACAAACAATGTTATTCTTCACAGGCTGTATGATGAATATCGTTTAAATAGAGAGCAAGTTTTGAATTTAGTTGAATATTACATTCAATCAGAAGGTTTAAATAAAAATTTTGATATTGATGTTAAAGTTAGATTCACGAATACCCCATTAAATCTTTCAATAAATGAATCAATCTTTAGCAAAAACAATATTTCTTTGAAAGGAAAGTAAATGACAGACGCGGCTGGAAGAACAAAGGTAAAGCTGGACGATGAATTTTACATCGAAACTGATGCAATGAATTTTGTTCTTGTTCGAAAACATACCAGAGAGTCAAAGTCTCATTTGGCAAAAAGTGATGTAATCGAAGAGACTAATCGAATGTATTTTGCGACTCTTTTTGGACTCTTCAAGGGTTATCGGAATGAAAAGCAAATGACTTCGATTTCAAGCGATCTTTCTGATTTTATTACGATTGATAATGAAGCAACAGAAGACATTATTAAGGCAATCAAATCTTCTAAGATGTATAAATTAATGGAAGAAGCTGGACTCGCTCACAAGGTTTTAGAACCAAATGACGAAAAGAAAACAAAGGTTTTAAATCCAGTAAGTCAAGTTAATCCAGTTGTCGATTCCGAAAGAAAGAGAGGTCGTCCAAAGGGTTCAAAAAATACTATGAAAGTTACAAGACCAGTTAAGGTTACGAAATCGAAAGAGGTAAAGAGAAAATGAGTAAGCATTATGGAATTAGTTTGGCGCTGTCAATGTGTACAGAATTTATATTGATTCCAAAATTCAGCAAACCTTCTTTTGGATGTATAACCAATTTTGTCGTAAATTGGGCTTTCTTTGGGTTTGCAATTGGTTTTACTAAATATGATATACAAACTATTAATATGGAGAAGAATTAAGTGCTTAAATTAATTGCTCAAAAAATCAATGATAATGCAACTATTCCAACTTTTGCACATGACACGGATGCAGCATTTGATCTATATTCCCCGATCAATACAACCATACTTCCTGGTGGTCAAGCAATGATTCCTCTTGGAATTAAGATTAAGATTCCACAAGGATTTTATGTTGACTTTCGATCTCGTTCCGGACTTTCGTTTAAGTATCGAATCAGTCATAGGGCCGGTCTAATTGATGAAGATTATACCAGAGAACTTGGTCTTATTTTAGTTAACGAGGACAACAAACCTTTTCCGATTATGAAGGGTGACAGAATTGCTCAAGCCGTTCTTTGTAAAAAACATAATGTTGTAATTATTGAAGGAATTGTTGAAGACACTGCTCGTGGTGGGTTTGGAAGTAGCGGGAGATAATTATGTTTGAACTTGTTGGCGGTTATGCAATAGGACTTCTTATTGGATTTCTTATTATTAAAATTATTATGCTTTAAGTGAGGAAAATTGTGAACGAATTTTTAAATCAAACTGTTACAATGGCACATGTTATTGGTTGGTTAATCGGTTGGGCAATTGGAGTGATTATTATTAGAATTATGGGCATTTGAACGAGGATAAAATATGGTAAAGATTGATGTTTACTTTGAAGAAAATAATGAAACAAATAGAATCTTAGAAAAGAAATTTACAGATGAATCTTTAAAAGGAGACAGTAAAGAACAAAAAGATTTAATGAAAGTTGCTATTGATAATATTGAATATTATTTGATGGCAGAGGAAATCTCAAAAGACAAAGTTTATTCGATTAGCGCAACATATGAGGTGGAAAAATGAATATTACTGGAATTCTTATCAATGCTACTCTTGGATTTGCCAACCTATTTTTTGCAATATCAAAAGACGGAAGTAAGATTAATGCTTGGGTTTCAGGATTTTGTCTAGGCTCTGCGTTTTGCATGTTCGTTTTTGGACTAAAATAAAGGAGAAAATATGCATTACGATGACATAAGTGAGGAAGATTTTATCTACGCTCTAAACAAAAAAACTGAAATAAGAAAAAAATATAGAGACGAAAATGATAATAGTTTTGTAGGGTTATATGGAATTGAGGAGAATTAAGTGCGTGTATCTTTCTTTGGAAGTGTTTTAAGCGGCAAAACGACTCATGCAGATATTTTGGTTGATAAATATGGATTCACTAAATTATCCTTTGCAACCGAAATCAAAGAAGTTGGAAAAATCATGCTCGGTCGTGAAATTAACAAAATGACCGATAGATTCTTTTTAATCCAACTTGGAGACGTTATGAGGGGAAAAGGTTCTACACCAGATCTTCATCTTTGGGTTTGCAAAAATACAAAAATGAAATGTTATTTTGAAGATAATCAACAAAACTTCACTCAACTCTTCTGGTATGCAATGGAAAAACGAAATCTTCAAAACATTCCATTGACCGATGACTTCTTTGTTAAGTGGATGGAAACTCAAATTGAAACAAATAGAGATATTGTAGTTGACGACTTGCGTTTTACAAAAGAATATGATATGCTTAATACAAATGGATTTAAGTTTATCTATCTCACTTGTCCGAAAAGTGTTATTCATCGAAGAGCAATTCAAAGAGATGGTGGATTTGATATTTCTGTTTACAACGAACCTTCCGAAAATATCCACAAGAACTTTGATTACAATTATGGAATCAACACTGATTACAATTTAGATTACACGGCAGATTCAATTGCTGCATTTTTAGGACTGGAGGGTTAAGTGAAGAAATACACTGTATATTCAACAGAAGAAATTTCAAATACACAACAAGTTGTTTTCGTTTGTTATGCCGAAGATGATGAAATGTTTGAACGAAAATATATGTCAAAATTCGGCAAGAAACTTGATGGTGTTACGGCTTTGGTTGTTGAGTTGGAGGGTTAGATGCAAGAGTATAGTCTTCTAGGTATTGACAATGTTAACGAATTGCTTGATATTCTTGACGATGACAACGAAATGTTTAACAATACTGAAATGGAAGATTTTATGTTAGAAGCACTAAAGTATACAGATTTTTCGGAGGTGTAATTGTCTGAATCAGAAATTCTAAGTAAAGAAACATTAGTTCGAGCTTTTATTACAAAAGTTTGTTCTTTGAAAACGATGCCAGATATTAAGTATGAAGTTGGATTCTTCAATCCACATGAACGAATCTATAAAGTTTTAATTGATCGTAAGAATGATTTGCCGTCTGAAACTTATATTAAGGAAAAATATAATTTTGAAACTTTATCTACCGATCTTACTTTCACAGATATTATTGGTGAGCTTGATAATTATTACATTAAGGAAAAATTTGCTCAAGTAATTGAGACTGCAATCACGGAAACCAGAAAAGACACAAACAATATTCTTGAAGTTCTTGATAAGATTAATCAAGAGTTTAATGCAACCAGAAGTGTTATCACAAAAACTTTCGATGTTGATTTGAATAAAGATGAAGATAAAATCGTTGAAGAATACATTAAATCTGGCGAAGGTGGAGATAGAATCTTAACTGGATTCAGTAAGTTTGATGAACATGTAACAGCAAAGACTGGTCAATTAATGCTTCTTTGCGGAGGTAGTGGAAGCGGTAAGTCTTATACTGCCTTACGAATGATGTCTCATATGATTAAAAATGGCATTCCTTGTAGTTATATGTCACTGGAAATGTCTTTAATTGAAGTAACAAATCGTCTTATTTCGCTTAATGGACTTTATCACTTCGCAGATCTCTACAATAATAGGGTCTCACCAGAAAACTATCGTGATGCAGTTAGAAAAGTTAGAAACGCTTCTTGTAATATTGTTACTCGACAGAATGAAGGAAAGATTAATCTTCAAACGGTTGAGCGTCACATCATCGACAAAAAACCAAAGGTTTGTTTTATTGATTACATCACATTGCTTGATGGGCTTAATATCTCTTGGGAAGCTCCAATTTCGCCAACAGCAGAATTTAAAAGGTTTGCAATGCAAAATGATTGCCTACTTGTTGTTCTTGCTCAGGCCGATACAGAGGCAAATCGAACTGGTGAAATTCCTAGAATGACAAGTTTAAGAAAGAATAAATCTTGGGCAGATGATTGTGATATTTTCCTTGGAGTTTCAAGCCAAAAGATTCTTACTGATGATAGTAAACGTAAGATTTCTTATGCTGTTGACAAGAGCCGCAACGGAGGATATAGCGAATGGTCAATGAGAGCAAATTTCGAGACAGGTGAGTGGTTTGACGATTATGACTAAAGAAATTTCCTTAACAAATTCAAAAACAAAATTAATAATTGATGATGAAGACTATGAAGAGGTGTCAAAATATAGATGGCGCGAAACTAATTTTGAACTAAGAAATGTTTCATTTAGTAGCCAAGTTTATTTTTAAGGAGTAAACATGATTTTATCAAAGACGGTAGAAACAACTTGGTCAACAACAAATAAGTCTCATTATGTTTCTCTTGGATATAAGTTTACATCAATGAAGCAGCCAATTAAGGTCAAGATTAAAGACCTTATGGTAAATTCAAGGGTTGAAGTTTCAATTGCTTGTGATATTTGCGGAACTAGAACAACTAGAGAATTTGGTGACATTCACGACAATTGCATTTGCAAACCTTGTGCAAAACTTCATTCCGCATATAGTGGAGGAATTTATGCTTCGTTAAAAAACAGAAAAGATAATGGAGCGTCTTATGTCGATCTTGTCGGTACAAAAAACCAGAAAATTGTTGATTACTCTTTAAATCAAATGGTAAAAAAGAATACCATCTCAAAACATAAACAACATCGGCACTATTTTCTGGTTGACAAAAGTATTCAACGTGATACCGTAAAGAATAATCCAAAAGGTATTGACTGTTGTGCGAAGCACACATGCGGCCATCATAAGATGGTAGACAACTTGATGTTAAAGGCGTATACTTATTTTGGTGACATGTTAAAAGGAAAGGGAATTATTTGATATGAAAAATAACACTGATTTAATTCTTGAACTGTTAGATCAGTGTGGAATGTCTGGGAAGCCCAACTATAAAGGGGAGATGCCACTTCAATTCTGTTGTTTCCATAATCACAATTTTGGATCACCTTCTTTGCAGATTAATGTGTTTAATGGTGCATATTATTGTTATAGTTGCCATTGTAAAGGAAATATTCGCAAAATATTTTATGAATATGGAATAGAAAATCCTTTTGATGACAATAAAATTCATGAACATAGTGATTTTGAAAAAGAACTTGGATTGAGTCTTACAAAATTATTTGATTTGCCAGAGGAGGAAAAGAATCATGCAGACGTGAATGAATTAAAAGATTATCGTTATTATCATCCATATCTTCTTGAGCGTGGTTTTTCAAAAGAAATTCTTAAATTAAATAATGTTGGTTTTGATAAAGAAACATGTAGAGTTACAATTCCAATTCATTTTAATGGAAAGTACCACGGATGCGTTAAAAGAACTGTTATCGATGAATTACCCCGCTATGTTCAACAATGCAATATGCAAAAATCAAGTATATTATATATTCCAAAGTTGGTCAACGTCAATGATGACAAAAAAATCTTCATTGTTGAAGGGAATTTAGATGCCTTAAAAGTAGCTCAATTCGGAAGCAAAGCCGCTTCAATACTTGGTTGTCATATTAGCAAGGTTCAATTAGCGTATCTTGATAAATTAGGCTTGGATATAGTCCTCGCTTTAGATAATGATGAACCGGGAAAAGAAGGAATTAAAGATGTTTTATCACGCACCAGGAATTTCAACATTAGTGTATTACAATTTCCTAAAGGAGTCAAGGATCTGGGTGACATTAAAACCCAAGAAGAATTTGATTCATTGGTTAAAAACAATCTTAAACATCGACTAAAATGGATGATGGAAAATTAAGAATTGAAAAGCCCCTCATTTGAGGGGCTTTTTGTTTTATCCTATTGTTGCTCCGACTGGTAATGTTGGTGATCCAATAACAACGTTTGAAAGGATTCCGTATGTATTTCCATCGCTTAGATAGATTTTATCTGGAGCAATCCAAGCAGTTGAATTATATAATGCTGCAACGTTTTGAGAAGCAATCAAAACATTATCAATCCAAATTCTCTGCCACATATAACGAACTCCATTGAAAACAAAGTTTTCCCATTGCAGTTTGATGTGATGAGCATTTCCGTCCCAGATATCAACAGTATTTTCATTTAACTGTCCCCATCCGGCATTCCCAACAAGCCCAGTTGAAGAGTTATGTTTTCTCTCAAAATAAATATCTTTACAATTTATTCCAGTATTATTTAACCTCCACAATAATAACGTATTATTTCCGTAAGTAGCATTTGGATCAAATCCGCCAATTATCGTGTAACTCTTACCGGATGAAATTGTTGGTGGAACATAATCGAACTCAATATAACCATTTTGCACCCAATAAGGATCAACACTTCCAGATGGAGTTGAACAAATGTCTGCATTCCTGGTTCCATTTGTGCCATTTGTTGCAATGTAAGAGGTCATAAATGGATTTGCTTCGCATTGTGCGCCCCAAATATAAGCATTTCCCAAACCATCACCAGTGTATGAAATTGCACCATCTTTTGCAAGACCAAAGTCAATATTGTTATTTGCTGTTGTTGCAGTTAAAGTAATCCAACAACGATATGCTCCATTTCCAACATATTGAATTCCTGCTGCAACAGAAGAACCAGCAGACAAAACACTTTTTGTGTTTAAATCAAATATCCTATATTGTCCAGATGCACCGTTATCACCAATCCAAATTTGACTTCTTGTTCCCTTTCTAACAAATATAGATATTGTATAAACAACATCATTTGTTAAACATGTTTGTCTACGAATGTAATGTGTGTTAATTGCAGTTGTATCTTCTGTAATAATACTAAAACCGGGAGTTAATGATTGATCTAGTTCAACAACTGTTCCAGTTGAAACGGTACATCTTGCTTTTGTTTGCCACCAAGCATTTGGAAAATCTTCTGAATATTGAACAAGATTGGTTCCAGCACCTTCAAAAATTAAACCAGAAGATGCTATTGAAGGAGTAACAATTGTTCCAGAAGGCATTGTGCCATATGATTCTGTTACAGTTCCAGCAAGATATCCACCTTTTAAAGAAGCCAATGCTTTAATATTTGCACTTCCAGATGAACCAGCAGGTTTTTGTACATACGCAGTTCTAGCCAATCCATTGAAAGTGGAAATACCGTCTGCTGTTCCAACATATAAATTATTAACGTCTTCGTCATAAGATAATGCTTGAACTACGTTGGAAGTTCCGCCAAGGAGGCATTTGGTGTTTGCCTGAAAAAGAGGGGCTTCCTGGGCATAGATGAAGGCGATATCTTCGGCGGTGGGGGCATAGGCCATAGTCCTCCACAAGGCTACTGATCCGTGTAAAAGGTCGGAGAAATTATCCTGGCGTTTTCCGATCACCAGGGTAGCAGAACTGTTTGATATCCCTAACACTGCTGCGCTTATGGTTACATCTGAAGCTGCCTTACCATCATCAATCCACAACTCTAGTTTTCCCGCCCGACATATGAGAAGAACTAGATGGGGGATGCTGTCGTCTACAGCTACCCCACTGCAAATAGTGTCATACGTCAAAACATTATCATCTGAAATGTAGGCCTGTAAAGTGCCGTCAATATTTACGAGTAGTTCTAAAAACCCGCCGCCGGTGAAGGCTGACTCATTGTAAGAACATCTACACAATACAATCTCTATACCCGTGTTAGAAGTCTCTTTCAGCCACCCCATAATGCAGAAATCGCCAGTCCCTACGTCAAGATCCGCGCTATATGGCTGTTCCAGATAGTTTTCCGCAGAGAAGCCCGAATAGGCTACCAGGTCGCTGCCAGCTGCTACGGGTGTCTTGGTGAGAGAGCCGTAGACCGCCAGCCCCTTGGCTTTGACCGAGCGATCTGATTCCACTGGCCTGCAAGAAACATTCTTTACAGTTATGCTCGTGTCGGTATCTGTAGAATGGAATGAGAGGTATGAAAGGGCCGAAACCGCCGTGAAATAGAGGTTAATCGAGCCAACAGGAACCTGCGAATAGATGGCTGTTCTTAGTTCATTTCCGCGCACCGTAGTCCCGGCGAAGACATATAAGTCTGCTCCGGCATCGTGCGCAGTGACATCTAACGTTATGCAGTACTGTTTTCCAGCCTCGGTGGTTATTGGCCGACAAATAGAGCCATCCGCATTGCTAACATCAGAGATAACTGCACCAATGGAAGACCACACGGCATTTATGCTATTCCATCCGGTAAGATCGGCAGCAAAATCGCCATTCGCCACAAGCTCATTCGTTACCTTACAGGAAACATTATCTACCTTGAAATAATATCCCTCATGCGCGCACTCAATCCTGAAATACGTGGTCGCGGTTGTTGCCGTGAATGTGCGCGTAAATGTTCCACTTAACCCAGCGATTGATTCATATGTGTAGTCCGTGCCGTTTAGGGTGCTTCCAATTCTAAAAACAGAGCCTATGGTGCTTGTTCGTTCAGTAATTGTGAACGAAAGTTGGTATGTTTTTCCGATCTCTGTAGGAAAACTATTTTGAAGAACGCCACCAGGACTATTTATGTCGTATCTCCAGACTTTAGCCGTGCCAGCATCCCATACGGTGGCTCCAGAAACAGTCCATCCGGTAAGATCGGCAGCAAAGGTTCCATTTGTAACCAATTCAATCGCAGGTTCTCCGATCACTCCCGCAACCGAATCAGCCAGCCATGCCCCTCGAATGTCACCGGGCATCCAGCCGGATATCCAGTCCTTGGTGGTGTAGTTCACCATCCCGCTCGCGGGAGTGATGGTGTTCTCTTTGAGGGTGGAGATTCCCCCGCCAGAGCCGCGCATTATGCGCCCACCGCCTCCCGATAGCGCAAGACCACCACCCGGCACAGGATAGAGAATCGCAGGAATTGATTCGTTGGTGTACCAGTCTATCGAAAAGCCAGCTCCTAAAGAGCCAATATTCCTTGCGTATCCAGAATAGGCCGTACCATAAGGTGCGTGCAGGGAGAAGTCTGCCGCAATAAAAACACCAGGAAAATCCCATGTAGAAGCACTATTTACCACTGTTCCACTGTCATGAATGATTGAAACCCCTCCAGCGGTCCCAACAACCACAGTAGGCACGGGAAGGCCTGTCAAGGCATCGATAGGAGCACCGGGGAGGACGGTGGCTGTCACGTCGTTAATGGTGCTGCTGGCAAGAGCTGTCACACTACTCGATGTGTAAGATCGGTAAGAGTTTCTTGCAATAATACCGCCAGAGAAATTATGCAATGCTGAACCTTGACGTTCTTTCATAGTTTCGTCTATAAAATTACAAAAACCGAAATAAAGCGCTAAACCAGCAAACAAGTAGCCATCAACCATCCAAACAGAACTGAGTGTTGTGCCACCTATAAAATAGACATTTCCTGTAGTAAATACCATCCACATGGGCAACGTGGAATCTGTGGCATCATAAATCGTTATTTTGGCAGCTTCCGCCACAATCAAAGCCAGCGCAGGAAACATCCTGGTTGCCCCACGAGTAGCCGTGTTTAGTGCCTCGTTGTACCAGCTAGTGTTCTGGCAACGCAATCTCCACTCGCCGCCGTCCGAATCTTTGGTGGTATCATAAATAAATACATCTACAATTGTTGTTGAAGAACTAACGATGGCAGAATAAGCATTTAAAGTAGATGGTGAAAATGTTGAAAGATATTGATAACCATTTCTAATGGCTCCATCTTGTGCAGTTGCGAAATTGGGCATTATATTCTCCTTGTGAATTTAAACGAATGTTTACACGAAGTATGTTGCGATTCCAGTTCTCGTTGCTGTTGCTGGATCTGGAAAATCAAAAGAAAAAGAACCATCTGATTCTGTTATATTTCTAACGGGGATTACAAGATTATTTAATAATAAATTTGTTGATTGAATATTTTGTGTGGATAGATTGTCGCATGCAATATTTCCAGAGGGATATGCAATTGTTGACAAAGTTAAATCAATAGATTGAATACCACCAGAGGTTAAATACATTGTTCCAAGTGAAACATAACCAGATGTGAGTCCAGAAGGTGCCGTATTACTGAATACCTGAATCTTTGCTGCACCAAATTTCCTAGTATTTAAAGTTTGTACTTGTTTGATTCTGTTGATAATATTATTTAAAACATAACCAGTTGCAGGTGAATCCAATACTTCCTGGTAATATGCTGCGATGGTGTCAGTTCTCACTAAAGCTCCTGTTGGTGGAATGACAACAAATCCACTTGATGATTCAAGTTCTCCGATAATTCCGTTCATAATAATTGCACCAGTTGAGACATATCCAGAAGTTGAATTAATTTTAATAACGTTCAATCCAGTTAAAACTCCATTAGTAATTCCTAATAGATTGGATGAATACATTTGAACGGCTTCTTCAATATAATCGGAAATACGAGTTATATCACTCGTTTGAATTTCTTTAAGCTTGTGACAATACGATTTTTTCATTGCTTCTCCTTTTCGACTTCTAAAAGTTATTATAGACTTTGGTATTAATAGTTATAATTGCTTAATATATCTTAATGAAGGAAAATAAAGTCTTGACAATGAGTTGTCATTATGCTATACTGTATAAAGTTGGTTCGAGAAAGATGACAAAGGAGGTAACGAAATTTGATTGTTCTGTAGATTGTCTCGTGTAATCGAGCTGGAAAAGTTTTTTGTGTTAAATTTTTGAAGGAGAACAAAACAAACTATGGCAAATCTAAACGATATTTTCAATGCTCCCAAGAAGTCAACAATTCCTTCACCTCTTTGTCGTTATGACTATATGCAAGAGAAGGCAAAGGAATATATTCGTTTCCGCTTTGGGACTGAGTTCGATAAACTTGAACTTCTAGTCCGACATTGGGTAACTGGTGTTGGTCAAGTTGCTTGCGGTCAAACGCCAACAATGAAGTCTGATGGAACTCTTGGATTGTTTGGTGAATGTGAATATTGCGCTCGCAAACGTGCAATGCGTGATGATCTAAAGAACAAGGCAATTGCTGACGGACAACCTGATATGTCAAAGGATGATGCTAAGAAGTGTGGCGACCTTTACCGTCGAGAAGTTGCACTTGTTGGTGAAGCCGAAATCGAAGTCCGAATTGGCAAGAAGGTAATTAAGGAACTTGCTCCTCATGCGATCAAATTAAAGGTAATGGATGGTTTCTCTTCAAATGGCAAGGGATATTACAAGCAACTTGCTTCTATCTTTGAGAATAAGGGAACCATTATGGATCGTTGGTTCACTCTTGGAAAGGGAACTCTAACTGCCGACGATCCTCTTAAGGACGGTGAGAACACTCCAATCGAGGGTGTTGATCTTACTTACTTCGATAAGACTACCATTCCTTATGCAGACGGTGTTGCAAAACTTGGTATTCAAAAGAATGCTGTTGGCGCTGCAACTCCGATGGATGATGATATTGAAGAAGGAGCTGATTTCTAAACAAGACTATTGGGAGGGGGACTTGCCCCCTCCCTTTCAAAAAGGAGACAAATGAGTAAATTAGATTCCACATCACCAAATTGGCCATGTACGAAATGTAAAGATAAAAAATCATGCTATCATGAAGAATGTGATGTTTGCCCTAAATGGAAAAGTGAAATACAAAAATGGTTTGAAGAAAATACACAAGGAGAATAAAAATGTCAATGACTATTATTAAAGGTTGTTCCTGTCAACACGAGTTTCAAGACAAAACTTACGGCAAGGGAAATCGAGTACATAATATCGGTGTAAATGGACAACAAACTTGCACCGTTTGTGGAACTAAGAAGGGTAAGTAATAATTTAAGGACGTTTTAAATGTGTAAGCATCACGATTGGTTGAACTTTGCAAAGAAGATTGCAGAAAAGTCTACTTTTCCTAAGTTTCGGATGGCCGCCATTGTAACAAAGTCTGGAAGACCGCTTTCTAGTGGGTGGAACAAGTTATCTCCAGGAATCTTGAAAAATCCAATATACGGTGAACACCAGATGCTTCACGCAGAATGTCAAGCAATTTTGCAATTGGAACCGAAACAACTCCGGAACGCCACAATTTATGTCGCTGGTTTAACTAGAGGTGGCAATCTTCTGTTAAGTAAGCCTTGTGATGCTTGCATGTTTCTAATCAAGCAAGCTGGGATCAAACGAATTGTTTTTCATACTAAAGAGGGAGAAGTGGTTATCGAGAATATCTAATTGTAAAGCAATGTTAAGAAAATATTACAAAGTGTAAAGAAGGAGAAAGAATCGTTGACAACTAAGTTATAAAGAGGTATTATGAGAGGGTCAAGTCGGCCCTCTCGTTTTCGTGAACCAAAGTTCACATGTGCCGTAAGCAACAATTGAAGGAGAAAAAATGCTTTTTATTGCTTGGTTTAGTTTGTTTATGGCGGCGGTTAATACTTGGAAGTATTTTCCAACAATTTTCACCGAAAAAACAGTCCCAGAAAGAATTGCATCTTTTACGATTGTTATTATGCAATCAATTTTGCTTTATTTTGTTTGTTATCACATGTTTATTGGATAGGAGAAAAGATGAATTATTTAATCGGAAAAAAGATTGAAAGAGTTTTTATTAGCAAAAATGGTAATGATCAAATGGTTTTTATTACTGATCAAAACGAAAGGATTTTATATTCTGCGGAAGGCGATTGTTGCAGTTATAGTTATTTTCAAGATTTAATTGGTGTAAAAAACCTACTTGGTCATACTATTGAGTCTGTTGAAAGCATCGATCTTGAACATGATGGATGGACTAATCACGATGAAAATAAATCATATGGTTATATAATCAGAACCGATAACGGAGTTTGTGTTTTGTCTTTTAGGAATGCAAGTAACGGATATTACGGAGGTTGGCTGCAAAGAGAAATTGGTGATTTTAAACTAGATATGGATGAAATTCTTAACGACTGGATTGCTGATTGAAGGAGTTTAAAATGTTTGAAAAAGGTGATCGAGTTAGATGTGTTGGTCTTGAATCTACACATAATCAACAATATAATGGAATGTTTGGTACTGTTATCAGTTATTCGTTTGGTAGTGTACAAGCAAAATTAGATAATGGTGAAGTTGTTAAGTTTGCAGAATACAGATTTGAGAAAGTTGAGAATGAAATGCAAATTGAAGTTGGAAAGTCTTATTGCAATGCAAGTGGAAAGAAAATTACAATGGTTGCAGACAGAGACAAAAATGAACAAAAAATTAAACATCTTCTAAGATTTATCGCATTTAACGAAACCAATGGAGAATATTCACTGTTTGATATTGATGGCAAAGTTGGTGTTCTTAACGAAGAATTTGATTTAGTTTCAGAATGGCGCGAACCTATTGAAGTTAAAGGTTATGTTGCTGTTTATGCTGATGAAAGTTTTGGCAGAATTCAAAAAAATAGAACAGAAGCAAAAAATACATATCCCGGCGCAATTGCTTACGTTGAAGTTTATGGAAAGGAAGTGCTTTAATGTTTGAATTGAATAAATATTACAACATTGGTGGAAACAAATATCAATTGATTCATGAACGAAAAACTGTTGGAAAAGATAAAGAGTATTTTTTCATTTTAGATAGCGGAACATTATTAAGGTATTACAGTGATTATAAAGGACTTAAAGAAATTATTCCTTGGAAAGAAAAAGTTGTAGTTACAAAATACATTGATGTTTACAAATCTAAAAATTCAAATGCACTTTGTACCGGGCCAATTTTAAATTTTCCGGCTAACGAAAAAGATAGAAATAAATACACCCATTACACTTATATTAAAACTATTGAGTTTGAATTAGAAGAGGAAGTGGAATCTTGATTTGTAAACTTTATACTCTAAAACGTGGTGATAAATTCAAATTCATTGGCGACGATCAAATTGTTGTTTATAAAAAGACTGATGGAATGTACGCACAGTGTTTCAAAGATGGTGATGATTTGAATGATTACAATAGGATGGGACTTATAGCCGCTTGGACAGATGTTGAAAGGATTGATTAAGTGAAGAAAATTATTTGTTTTTGTATTTTAGCGTTAACAATTTCTGGCTGCGGTTTAGACGAACAAAGCAAATATAACGTCACTACTTTGAGAGGAAACAAAACAATTGTACATGAAAATGTAGTTATCTTTAGTTCAATCGATAATTGTAACGCTATCGTTGTTAAACAAAATGATGTTAAAAAACTAATTGAATTTAAAATGTACGACAAAATTATCATTGAAAAGAGATAGAAAGGAGAATAAATTGCTTAAAATTAACGGGAAAGTGGTTGGTGATGAAACGTATCCAAACGGCGAGACCATTATGTATTCGGATGTTGGAATTACAGATTTGATAATGTCTTTTGAATTAAAGTTTGAAAATGATTCAGATTTGTTCAATTTGATGATGTATAAAAAATATGTTGATGAAAAATATCCCAACACACAAAAATGCTTGATTATGAGATATATTCCTTATTCAAGAATGGACAGAAAAATTGATGGTTACATTTTCAGTTTGAAATATTTTTGTCAATTTATTAACGATTTGAAATTCAATCAGGTTTTTGTTTTAGATCCTCATTCCTCGATGTCAATTGGACTGTTAAACAACGTTAGTGAATTAAATATTTCCAATTTGGTAAATAAAGCTATGTTAGGTAAAGACATCGATTACATCTTTTATCCAGACGCAGGAGCTTGTAAGAGATATAGCGAGACTTTAAATCTTTGGAAGCCTTACGATTACTTTTACGGAAATAAAAAGCGTAATTTACAAACCGGTGAAATTATTGATTATGAATTGGTTGATTGTCCGAATATCAAAGGAAAGAATATTTTAATCGTTGACGATCTTTGTTCAAAAGGATTTACATTCTATAATGCTGCTCAAAAACTAAAACAAACCGGAGCAGATAAAATTTATCTTTATGTCTCTCATTGTGAAAACTCAATTTATGACGGAAAACTGTTGATTGGAGATTATTTAATCGAACGAATTTATACAACCGATTCAATTCTCACAAATTTTACAAGCAAAAAGATTGTTGTACTTTAATGGATTATTATTTGAATTATGAAAATTGCATCAATAGATTGGTTGATGAATGGAGGTTACATAAAAAAATCATAATTGCTTTTGATTATGACGATACGGTATTTGATTTTCACAACAAGGGAAGAAAATACAATAATGTAATTTCGCTTTTAAAAAGATGTAATTTTGCGGGTGCTTATTTTATAGTTTTTACATGTTGCGGTGAAGACCAATATGATGAAATTTATGAATATTTAGAAAAAAACGATATACCTTGTGATAAAATAAATGAAAATATGGATTTCATCAAATTTACAGGAAGAAAAATTTATTACAACATATTATTGGATGATAGAGCTGGACTAGAATCTGCATACGACGTTTTAACCGAAGCAGTACATAGATATTTAAAAGGAGAATAAAAATGCCAAACATCGCTTATCCTGCTACCCTACTTTGCGATTTTTATAAGATTTCGCATCGTGAACAATACCCTTCTGGTACGGAAACCGTTTATAGCACTTGGATTCCTCGCGCAAGCAGAATTAAAGGAATTAATCACGTTGTTGCTTTTGGATTTCAGGCGTTTATCAAAGAATATATGATCAAATATTTCAATGAGAATTTCTTTAATCGAAACCTTTATGATATTGTTACCGAATACAGACGAGTTATTAAGTTTACTTTGGGAGTTGATGATCCAGACGTTCAACATATTACTGATCTTCATAATCTTGGTTATCTTCCAATCAAGATTAAGGCATTGAAAGAAGGCACTCTAACTCCTCTTCGTGTTCCAATGCTTACAATGGAAAATACAGATCCTCGTTTCTTTTGGGTTACAAATTATCTCGAAACTCTAATGTCTTGTTCCATGTGGATGAGCGCAACTTCCGCAACAATCGCCTTTGAGTATCGAAAGATTCTTAACAAATATGCCATGGAAACTGTTGGAAATACAGACGGAGTTCAATTCCAGGGCCACGACTTCTCAATGAGAGGAATGGGTTCGCTTGAAACTGCAAAATATAGCGGGGCAGGACATCTTCTTTCATTCGTTGGAACCGATACAATCCCTGCAATCCTAGCCCTTGAAGAGAATTATAATGCAAATATTAAAACTGAATTGGTTGGAACTTCGATTCCGGCAACGGAACATTCAGTAATGTGCGCTCACGGTAGAGATGAATTTGCATCTTATAAGAGAATTATCACCGAGACTTATCCAAAGGGATTTGTTTCAATTGTTTCCGACACTTGGGATCTTTGGAAGGTTCTAATTGATGTTGTTGGAAAATTAAAAACTGAAATTATGAATCGTGATGGTCGAGTTGTTATTCGTCCTGATAGCGGTGATCCAGTTGACATTATTTGCGGAACTGTTAAAATTGACGAAGATCCAGACCTAACTCTCGATAATATTATTGATTGGTATGAAGATCTTGCTAATGATGAAGTTGATAGAGACAATATTCCTGATAAAATGATTTATCATTGTAGAATTAATGGAAAGATTTATGAAGTTACTTGTAAAATCGAACTATCAAATGAAAGAGGCGCTTATACTGGCAATAAATATTATATTGTTGATGAAATCAATGTTTCGTATAAGGAAGTTGAACTAACTCCTCAACAAAAGGGTGTTGTTGAAGTCCTTTGGGAAATGTTTGGCGGAACCATTACAGACAAGGGATATAAACAGTTAGATTCTCACATTGGTTGTATTTATGGTGATGCAATTACAATTGATCGTTGTAAACAAATTTGTAAAAAACTAAAGGCAAAAGGATTTGCTTCAACGAACATTGTTCTTGGAATTGGTTCTTATACTTATCAATACAATACCAGAGATACTTTTGGTTTCGCTCTAAAATCAACTCATGTTGTTATTGACGGAGTGGAAGTTAATATCTATAAAGATCCTATCACGGATTCTGATAAGATTAAAAAGTCACTTACTGGCCGCTGTGTCGTACATGATAATTTGCCTTATGAAAACATTGTTGTAACAGATAATCTTTCAATTACAGATCAAGAAAATATGAAATTTTGGGACATGCTTGAAGACGTTTTTGTAGATGGAAATCTGATTCGTGACGAAAAGTTGTCCGATATTAGGAGTCGTTTGCTTAAAACGCTTGACTAAGAGTAGTTGTTAAGTAGTGTTAAGCAATACTAAGTATTATAAAGAACAATAAAAACTCATTGACTGTATGGCCGAAGGCCACATGTCAAGAACAACTTGACAAGTAGATAGAACTCAGTTATAATTAAGGGGTGGAGGTTAAGCCTTCGCCCCGATTTTTCTTTTAGGAGGTTTTAATGAACATCTTTGTTCTTGATGAACGTCCCTTTGTTTCTGCTCAAATGATGTGTGATCGTCATGTTGTCAAGATGATTGTGGAATCTGCTCAACTTCTCTGCTCTGTCTATTGGATGAATGGAATTGAAGCACCGTATAAGTTGACACATAAAAACCATCCTTGTGCTATTTGGGTTAGTGAATCTAGGATAAACTTCGCGTGGCTTTATGCTCATTTAGCAGGATTATTGATGGAATATAAATCAAGATATGGTAAAGACCACAAAACAGAAGAAGTATATAATTGGATTTTGAATAATCCATCTGATTTTCTTGAAAACAAGGGTTTAACTAAATTCGTTCAATGTATGCCTGAACAATATAGAATCGAAGGAGACGCCGTAACTGCTTACAGAAATTATTACATCGGAGAAAAGTCTTCGTTTGCAACTTGGAAAAATGGAAATGTACCTGAATGGTTTGTGAAAGGAATTAACAAATGATTGAAGTTAACGGGAAGTACAACTCTGCCAAGATTTTCACCGACAACGTGGAACAATCTGCAATCTCTCAAATCATCGAGCTTTGCTGCCAGGAATTTACTAAGGACTCAAAAATTCGTATCATGCCGGACGTTCATGCCGGAAAAGGTTGCACCGTTGGAACTACAATGACCATACAAAATAAAGTTGTTCCTAATTTGGTTGGAGTGGACGGATCATGTGGAATGTTATGCGTTGAACTCTGCGATCAATCAATTAATTTTGCCAAACTAGATTCTATAATTAGGGCCATGATTCCTTCTGGTTTTAATACTCGTAACGATGACAAACTTTATTCAGAAAAAGAAATTGGACTTCGTGGGCTTCGTTGTTTTGAACACATCAACTTTGAAAGAGCAAAGGCGAGCATTGGAACTCTTGGAGGTGGAAATCATTTTATCGAAGTGAATCAAAATTCCAAAGGAAATTATTATCTGGTTATTCACTCTGGAAGCCGCAACCTTGGAAAGCAAGTTGCAGAATATTATCAAGATGTTGCCGTTAAATCGATTTCAAATCACAATTTCGATAGAAACAAAATTATTTCTGATTTTATGGCAGCAGGAAAAAAGAATGAAATCGAATCTGCTCTGAGGAATATTCCAATTGTGAAAGTTACCAAAGGACTTGAATATCTTGAAGGAGAAGGCTTCGACAACTATATTCATGATATGAAAATTGTTCAGCGTTATGCTTACGAAAATAGACTTGCAATGGCAAGGATTATCGTTAACGAAATGCAAATTGTTCCTTTGATGAATTTTACCACCGTTCACAATTACATCGACACCAAAAATATGATTCTTCGTAAAGGCGCTGTTTCTGCTCAAAAGAATGAAAAGTTGTTGATTCCAATGAACATGCGTGACGGTTCATTGATCTGTATTGGAAAAGGAAATGAAGATTGGAATAACTCAGCTCCTCACGGAGCCGGAAGAATCATGAGCAGATCAAAAGCAAAGGAATTGGTTGACATCGAGGAATACAAAGATTCAATGAAAAATGTCTTTACAACTTCAGTTGGATATGGTACAATTGATGAAGCTCCAATGGCATACAAGCCGATGCAAGAAATTATTGACAATATTGGAGATACGGTTGACATTTTGGAAGTTATTAAACCTGTGTATAACTTTAAAGCGAATTAAGGAGATAAATATGAAAATTCATATTATAGCCGATACATATTTAATTGATGAGAGAACTAGGTTGGTTGAAGTTGCTGCCGCTTGGATTAAATGCGGCTGGAAAGTCTGTAAACAAGAAACAGATAGAATTGTTTTGGAGGGAAATTAATGAGAGAAACAATGGTTTCACTCCACAATCACAGCATTTATTCGTTCAGTGATGGACTTATTAAACCAGAGGAGTTGGTTCAAAAAGCAAAGGAATTTAATGCTCCTGCTGTAGGAATTTCCGAGCATGGAAATCTTTGCTCGATGCCTGATTTTATCAAGAGTTGTGAAAAGGCAGAGATTAAACCAATTATTGCAATTGAGTTTTATATGGCGTTGGATGAAGTAAAGGGAACTCAACGTGGCTCCAACCACATTATCTGCATCGCAAAAAATGAAGCTGGATATAAAGAGCTTCTTAAACTAACTCAAATTTCAAATATTCCAATTAAGGACGGCGGATCTTTCTTTTATCGTGCAAGAATTACCGAGAAGCTTCTTTATGCCAACTGTAAGAATCTAATCGTAACAACTGCTTGTATAGGTGGAATTATTCCTGAATTATTGCTTGCCGATAAAGATGATGATGCTGCAATTCTTCTTGATGAAATGAAATATCATATTAAAGATTTGTATGTCGAGATTCAACCTCATGACGATGTAAAACAAGAAAAGGCAAATCTAAAACTAATTGCTTTGGCTAAAAAGCTAGATATTCCTATTGTAACTTGTTTAGACGTTCATATGAAGGATATGAGTTATAAAGACGTTTACAAACTTAATAGCGATCTTCGTCGTGGTGTTACAATTTCTCATTCGGAAGAATTTAAGTATTATCTCTATTACAAACCGATGAAGGAAATTTATGAAACACTCCTGGCACAAGGAATTGACGAATCGGTAATTGACGAGTCCATCGACAATACAATTAAAATTGCTGATATGTGTGATTTCAAATGGGAAAACAGAAGTTTCGATCCTCCAAAGTTTTGTGATGATGCACCAGCAGAGTTGTATAAATTGGTTTCAAAAGGTTTGGTTAACAAGTTTGGAAATAAAATTCCCACAGCACACAAACAGAGGGCAAGACATGAATATGATGTTATTTGTAAGATGGGATTTGCTAATTATTTCCTAATCCTTGCAGATGCAATGGAATATTGTCACAAAAGTAATATCCTTGTTGGGCCAGGTCGAGGTTCTGGAGCGTCAAGTCTTATTCTCTGGTTGCTTAACATCACTGCCTTAGATCCACTTAAATATAATCTTCCTTTCTCACGATTCCTAAATGAAGAGAGAATTGATACTTGGCCTGATTAACAATTATAATATTCTAACATTTAAGTAAAATAATCTGTAGACAGTGATATATGGAGGTCTACAGATATGCAAAACTCGAACATTGAAAATTCTATAAGAGAAAAATGGTTGGAACTTTATCAAAGCGGATTGTCTGGAATTAAGATAGCTAATATGTTTGGAATAAATAACTGTGTTGTTTATCGTTATCTAAAAAATCATCCCGATTATAAACCTAGAACTACAAAAGAAACGGCTAGATTGTATGAGGTTGATGATAATTTTTTCGACACAATAGATACAGAAGAAAAAGCGTATTGGCTTGGATTTATGTATGCCGATGGATTTGTAAATACACAAAGAAATGTTGTCGGAGTAACTCTTCACAATAGAGATATAGAACATCTTGTTAAATTTAAAAAAGCTTTAAAATCAACTTATCCAATTAAAACATATGAACTTAAAACATCATATACAACGAAAGAATCTTATTGTTGCAGACTGAGAGTTTTAAGCGATAAATTAAAAAGTGATTTAATAAAAAATGGGTGCGTTGAAAATAAAAGTTTAATTTTAAAATTTCCAGACAAAACCATGGTTCCAGATAATTTAATTTGGCATTTTATAAGAGGTTATTTTGACGGTGATGGCAGTTTAACAAATTGGAAAGGTTCACGTTGGAACATTAAGATTTGTGGAACATATGAATTTCTTGATGGAATTAGAAATAAACTTTTTGAATGTGAGATTGATAAGTATATTTATAAAGAGAAGAGAAATGAAAAAAATAATTATACTTTAAATTTGGCATGCAATTTGGCAATCAAAATTACCTCAAAAATGTATGAAAATTCAACCATTTTTCTTGATAGAAAATTCAATAAATATAATGATATGTTAGAATATTATAATAGTCGTCTTAAAAAGTGATTTTTAAGAATATTAGCATGTGAATTGCTGGAAACCCCTTAGAGCCACAAAAACTACAAAGAAGTTGGAAACGACAATCTTGAATGTTTGAAAATTTTGTGGATTGGGCAATCAGCAGCGAAGCCGCTAAATCATAAGATAAGCGGAACGTTCAACGACTATCCGTGGCTGGAGTAGAGTTCTAGAGAACTCGAAGTGCATGCTGCCCTAACAAGGGTAAAGATATAGTCTGCGCTTTAGGGAAACCTAAAGAGATATAACGGAATCGGTTATATCGTAACACAACGGGTTGACACGGATTTAAGCCCTAAAGATAGACCAAAACTATTTAAATATATGCAAGAAAAATGGGGAGTTGATAAAGTAATCCAGATTTCAAACTATTCTTATCTTAAATCAAAAGCTGTATTAAAAGATTGTGCCAAATATCTTGAAATTGATTTTGACATTATCAACAAGATTACATCTTTGATTCCTGCCAAAAGTGCAGACGAAGACGGAAATCCAATCGAAGTTGATATGGACGAAGTCCTAACACTACCTCAAATGCAATCATACATTGAGAAGTATCCAGAAATGTTCAAACTGGCGAAGAAGCTTGAGGGTTCAATTCGAGGTGCTAATATTCATGCGGGAGGTCTCGTAATTCTTCCACAACCAATTGATGAGATTATTCCAGTAACAAAGAAAAAAGGTGATGATGGAAGCGATGTTTATGTTTCTCAATGGAACAAAAAACAGATTGAATCCATTGGTTTAATTAAATTTGACTTTCTTGGATTATCAACTCTTGATGTTTTATCTGATTGCGAAGAATTAACTGGTATGAATCCAAACGACATTCCTTTAGATGACGAAAATACTTGGGAATTTCTCAAGCAAGGTAAAAATATGCTCGGTGTTTTCCAATTGGCGGAAAATAAAACAAAGAAACTCCTTCGTGATGTTCAACCATATCGACTTCAAGACCTTTCGGACATTAACGCACTAATCAGACCAGGGATGGACATTGAATCTTATTTGAGTAATAAAAAAGCCAAAAAGATTACATATCAATTCAATATTCCTGAATGGCAAGAAGAACTAAAAGATACTTGTGGCATCGTGCTTTATCAGGAAAACGTTATTCGTCTTGCGAACAAACTTGGCGGACTAACTTTAGGTCAAGGCGATATGCTTCGTCGAGCAATGGAAAAAAATAAAACAGAAGAGATCCAAAAGTGGAAGAAGGTGTTCGTTGAAAACTGTAAATATAAAGACATTGCAGAAAATTTGTTTGAGGCTATTGGCGGAAATGCTTCGTACAGTTTTAACTCTAGTCATAGTTTGGTTTATAGTCTTATTGGCTATTGGTGTGCTTACTACAAAGTAAACCATCCTGAAGCATTCCTGGTCTCTCAAATCAATCATCCAAAAAGTAGTGCCAAACAAAATGAGTCTGAATACATCGAATCTTTCATTAAAGAAGCCGCTTGTATGGGAACTAAATTAAAGCTTCCTGTATTACGCAGTAATTCACCAACAACGGTTCTAATCGAAGGTGAAGTGTTTTACGGCTTAACTGGAATTAAAGGTATTTCAGAGACAACAGCAAAGATTCTAACAAAGATCAATGCAAAAGATTTTGATGATTATGTTGACAAAGCATTAAACATTAAAAAAGTTTCAATTACAAATGGAAAGAGAATATCTCGTCAATCAATTACAAAAGCACACATTGAGTCTTTAGTCAAGATTGGATTCTTTGGTGATGTTTACGAGAATCTGGACAAATATCATAATTGGTTGATTGAGCAAAATAGATCAGAAAAGACTGGTTATATTTCTGAAAAGGTGATGGCAGGTCTAAATATTGAAAGGGAAAAAGACCTTGCAATTTCACCAGAAGATCATGCAAATGACTCTTTAGGTTTTTGTTGGTTCTCAAAGATAGCAAGAATTTATGATGGTCTTCATATCAAATATCAGGATAAAGATTCCTGGATGTTGATTGAGGTTAACGAAGTTAGAAAAGGCAATAAGAATGGTCGTGACTGGAAGATGATTAAAGGTGAAACTTTAGACGGAGACATAACAGCATTCTGCGATACTTGCGGAGTCGTAAGTAAAGGCGATGTTATATTAGCATCATTCAAGCGAGGAAGGTCTGATGCTATCTCTATAAGTGAGATTCACCTAGTTTCTTAACAATGTTAAATCTATATTAAGACTCTTGACAACCTATTGACAAGTATCTCTATATATAGTAGTATGGGGTGAGTTGCTTAATTCACCCCGGCCTATGGCCATTAAAGGGTCGGAGCAAGCGCTCCGACCCTTTTTGATGTAAAGGAGATATACAATGGGACTTACAAAAATGGATCGACTTCTGAAGGCGATGCAAAAAGCTTCCTTTTCTAACATGATGGACTTGCTTTATTTGAACAAGAAAGGTGAATTGAAAATCTACACAGTGGAAGTTTACGATTATGATGATATTGGATTCTTTGGATACGATCTCGCCGCAGAACACATAAAGCGTTTTAACTATTCAAATGTAAACAGATTTGAAGTCAAAGAAAAGATGATTCCTCGTTTTATAAAGAAGGAACAATAATGGAAGAAAATACAATAATCAAAATTAGAATTCCAGTTGAAAAATGCTTATGCAAAAATCAAACATTCCTAGTCAACCAAATTGAAACAGATTTAGTTTTCACTTGCACAAAATGTTCTCAACTTTTTGTTATTTCAAATATCGAAAGGAAATTGAAAAATGGCGCATGAAGTTCAAGTAAATCCTCATGTCGTTCAGAGGTTTAAAGAACGAGTATTTAATTTTAGTGATGAAAAAATCATTCGCATTGTTAAAGAAAATGTTATGTGTGGAAGAAACAGAATCATTACCAAATTAGTTAAGTCAAAAGGAATTTATGTTCATAGTTTCTTCATCGAAGCAAGAATTAAAGGAAAGAAGTTTTATATCGCTTGCAATGACAAAGCGGACTACACTTATACTGTGTTGACGGATCACATGTTCAATGGACTGAAAGGAAAATTTTAATGCAAGAATTTATGACGCAAAAGGAAGAAGAATTGTACAATGAAAATCAAAAGCTTAAAGAAAAATTGGCGGAAAACAAAATTGAAATTGAAGAATTAATTGAAGAAAGAAGTATACTAAACGAAATAATTGGTATGTACGAGGAAGGTTAAAGACTGGCCCCCATTCCACAAATACATTCATACATGCGCCCTTGACGGGGCGCATTTTTTATATCATACATCTTCACGCAAACCTCATTTACATTTAATCGTAAACATATGTTAACAGCCTTGACAAAGCCTTCATCCTGTGATATATTAACGTATGTTAAGGGTTACAGAGCGTTACAACGCTTAGTTAAGGAGGAAAACATGGATAAGAAAACGATCGACGAATTGACCGCTAGCTTCAGAGCTATGCTCGTCGCCAAGTATGGCGAAGATGACGTTAAAGGCCCCTCAGAGGCTCATGACGGCGTTGAATTTACCTCTAGTATGATAGAGGCGGGCATGCGCTCAGATACTATTAATAGGGCAAAAAAGATGCTTAAAAGACTTCCCAAACACTTCGATCACCTTGACGTTGCAGCCGTAGAAGGAATCAGCACCGGAGCCGCTCATGCACTTCTTTACAGGCTTTGTAAAACCGGAGCCATTAAAAGGGTCAGGAAGGGAGAATATTCGAAGATCGATTAACCTCGATTCACAAAACTTAATGAAGTAAACTTATTGAAAAAGAGGGCCATGTGGCCCTCTTTTCTGTTGACAACTATCCTTTAAGATGATAAGATGGATACATCGAAAGGAGTTTTAAATGGACGGAAATGATCAATATGAAGAGTTTATTGGTTGCGAAGAATTTTATAACGAAAGGAACCAGGAATGAATCTTACTAGAACCTATTATTTGGATTCTGCAGAAGCACAACAAATTATGGCAAAACATGGAGATAATAAGTGGTGGAATTCTACTGATACTTTCGAGGCTGCATATTATCAACTTCAAGAAGATTATCTTATCATGGACTACTATTATTTCACTGAGGGTCTTTGTAAAATGTTTGGACGAGGTTTTAGCCCCAGTTATCTTAAAGACGAGTGTTATGTCAAAGAACTTCGTCAAAAATCTACTAAGGTTTGGGAGACTTATCAAAATAGAAAACAGGAGCGTAAAGGACTAAAAAGTGATGTACAATGCAAAGTCTTTTATGATGATCTAAAAGATGAACGGGAAAAATGCATCGGGATTATCGAGGATAAAAGTCAAAAAAAGTTTCACATGAATTACAGAATCTTCGATGAAATCATTCAACAATCTTTTGAAGGAAAGGTAAATCTTAAAGAAAAGCTTGGCCTTGGAGATGATTATAGAAGAACCATTGAGATTACCGATAATACTTTTATAAAGCGTAACGCATATTATTTGAAAATCAAATACGTTATCAGAAATATTCTTGGATTCACTTATCAAGATAAGTCCATTATTGGATTTATCATGGCAAACAGAATTAAAATCGAAAAACGGGAAATGAAGTTTGGTAAGTGGTTGCTAAACGAAATTTCAAAACAAAAGAAACAAACCGAAGTTGATAATTATTTGGCAAAAGATTATTGGAATAAGGTAACTCTTCAAGATTGTCTATCTTTGCTTATGGAACAAACTTCTAGTCTTAACAGTCAAATCGTGATTACTGCCAATCCTCTCGATATGTTTCTTGCTTCTGAATGTTGCAGTTATGACTCTTGCTACAACATAGGTGGAGCATATAATTCTGGATGCCTTGCTTATATTCGAGATAACACTACATTTATGGTTTTTGTTAAATCAAAGTCTAAAAATATTGAAGCAGAAAAGATTAATAACTATCCTTTCTGGAAGGATGGACGCTCTTGGTGTCATTTGGTAAACAATGATGTTTTGGCAATGGGAAGAAAGTTTGGAAACATTACCCAAAGTCAAATTAAGAGCGTTGCAGATATTCTAACAAAGGAAATCTCTGGTGAAAAGTGGTATTCAAAGACTTCTAAATTACCACTTCCAAATAAATATCTTGATGGTCAAAGATCTATTTACCGTGACAAATTCTCAAAGGTTTGTGCAACTGGAAGTTATTTTTCGGCAATGGAAGTGCCGCCAAAACTTGAAACCAAAGCTGCCCGTTGCCTTTGTTGTGGTGAATTGGTTGGACAAACGAATTATTTCTTCTGCCCAAATTGTTACTCAAAATCCGTTGATGTTGTCCTTGGATTACCCAGAACTGAAATTGAACAACCATCTTTGATTCAAAATAATGGTATACTTAGGCAACAACGATCACCAGCTCTTTATGCTGATTGGTTTACTATTACCCCAACTCCAATTATTCTTCCCAGATTAAATGTTGATGATATTCAATTTTAATTGAAATGAGAGGGGACTTTGTCCCCTCCGTTCTTCCTTTAAAATATGTGGCCCCTATCCTATAAATATTCTATAATATTTTGCACTATAAATTTGAAAAGAAAATAAGGAGAATTATATATGGCTCTTATTGCTTATTGGTCTGGAAAGTGGCCTAATCTTTGCTCTGGAAAATGGAGCCTAACTTGTAATGATATTGAATTGGAAATTCCAGAAGATAAAATTCATAATCCAATGGGAACACATGGGTTTTATAGAAAATTAAATTCAACTACAAGTGAAGAAATTAGTTATTTTGATTACGAAGATGGAATGTATTTTGATGAATGGGCAAGATGGAATGGTAGTTGGGTTAAGCAAATGTTTGAAAAAGTTGGAATCAAAATGAATGGTGATTTATATGCAAACGTTTTTCTTGAGTTTCAGAAGCACGATTGGCGTCGTAATTCTTGTGGAGGTTGTCGTTGAAGACTTTTGAATTTGGTAAATCTTTCCAACAAATTAAAAAAATTTTTCTAACACAGTTTTCGCTACTTAGCTCAAAACTTAGTAAATCAAACAGTTTCAACAAAGCAAAAAACATTCTAGGACGAGCCTTTCGGTTCGTCTTTTTTATTATATGGGAACTTATTTTTAATCTTCTTATTGTTTTTTTATTGTTATTCTTTTTGATCCGTCTGGCCTTCTTTGAGCTTCTTGAAAAGTTAATCAAAATTTAACCAGAACAGGGTTGACAAATCGGTATAAATGTGCTATGCGCGGGCGATATATTCATTATATAATCGCTTTTTCGCCAGCTTGATTCATCGGAACTTCCTGGATTAAAGAACTTCTTTTAAAACTGCTCTGTGAGGAAGTCGTTGACAAGTATGAAGACCTCTGATATAATGGTAGCCTAGAGTGATATAGTGTAAGAAGGGAGATTGGAATGAAACAGTTGGAAATGGTTCGGGAATCTAGCAAGACTGTTTTTCTTTCAAACGGAACACAAATGGAAATGTGTTCCAAACCTACCGTAAAACAAATGGATTCTGGTAAATATCGTTACAAGTTTACCACCAATTATTTCGGAAGGTTGGCAAACAGAATGACTTTCAAATTCTTCGGAACTGGCGATAAATTCACCATGAACGAAATCATCAAATTCCCTTATTGGACTGATGATACCATCGTCAAGGACGAAAACGGACGGCCCTTCACCAACGCTTCGATGGAATAGGAGATTAAAATGGAAGATTATTTGAAGGTTGACTACACTTCGTCAATCCAGATTGGAACTTGCAATGTTTGTGATGAAAACAATATTCCCGTTTACATTCAAGATAATATGGATTGGGGAACTTGCGAGTCCTGCTTGATGGAAGCTTTTTCCAATTTCAGCAAAATGAATAAGAAAGGAGAATGACAATGAAACAAACAATTTACAACATCGTGATTGCGGTTCTTATTTCGGCAATCCTGTTTCAACTGGGCGAGATTCGGAATGATTTCATCAAGCTTCAACAATGGCAAATCAATGTTGAGAAGGATTTGGGGGTTTAGAAATGAAAGTTTGTTTTTGCGCTTGGAGACAGACACAAACAAATTACGTTTGTGGTTTTCAATCATATGATCAAGAAAAAATGATATGTAATTCTGAAGATTGGTGCCAACATCAAATTAGAATGAAATCGGTTGAAGAATACTTTAAGGCAAAACAATTTAAAATTCATTAAGGAGAATATACAATGTTCGTCGCAGAAAAGATCATGGAGACCAGAAATTTAAACAAGGAAATTGCACAACTCAGAACTAAAAGTTTGGTGATGGAAGACGTCATCGAAGAGATTCGCAACATCGCAATTAAGGAGGGAAGCTTCCAGGAAATTCTCGATCTCACGGAATACGTTCGACTTTTTAAGTAGTTTCATTTTAAATAAGAAAGGAATTATACAATGAAGACTCAAGTTTGTCGTTGCCTCAAGAAACGGAAGCGTTACAATAAGAAGGCGATCACGTATTGGAATAAAGCAATCTTTTGTGGCCCTGAAACTTCTAGAATGTATAAACGACTTTATGTTCTGTTGAAGCCTTCTTTTGGTTGTTGGAGGAGATAAAATGACTTTTTCTGTTAAAACAAAACCAACAACGCCTCCTTCAAAAGATCCTCCCGGAGCGCAAGACGAAGGAAGGAAATAATGAATAATATCATCAAAGCAAAAAATCTTCTGGAAGCTCAACAATAAATTTCAACTTCATCGAGCGGAACGATCAAATCGTTTGCGTTTTCAATCAAGAATAAGAAAGGGGTTATTTAATGAAAAATCGGAATTATTGTCTTTATCTTCATCACAACGAGATAATGCGCTATCATTATTCAAATACTCCAGTTCTTTACGGTAACTTCCAAGAGTGTTTGGATTACATCAGTAAAAAACTTGAAGAAGTGTTGAAGGACAAAGATATCAAAATTATTAGTGCTTCCAATACAGAGCTTCACATTAGGAATGAAAAAACAGAGTCTGATGACTTCTACTTCATTGTTGTGTGCAAATAGATGAATAAAATCAAACTATATAAACACCAAGAGGAAGGCATTGCCTTCCTTTCTTCATTGAAAGATTCCAGATTGAAAGGAAAGATATTAACTGACTCAATGGGAATAGGAAAGACTCCTCAAGCAATCTTCTCGGCAAAGGCATTAGCAATCAATTCCAGAAAGATTCTCATTGTTTGCCCTGCAACTTTGAAGATCAACTGGAAGAGGGAGATTAAAAAGTTTATTAATGAGAAGGCATTGATTATTGGAAACAAATCTTGGGAATCAAGAATCGATCATTATAATTGGTTCATCATAAATTATGACCAACTGAAGAAATGGGAAGATTATTTGTTGTCAAAGAAATTTGACGTTTGTATCATCGACGAAGCTCACTTCCTAGCAAAGAAAGGAAATAATAGAACAAACATATTTATGGGATGTAAACAAAACAAAAAGAAAAAGGATAGCAAAGAACATCGAGGAATTATTAAAGTCTGCAAGAAGCTGATTTTATTGACTGGAACACCAATCACTTCAAGGCCAGAGAATCTTTATAATCTTCTCAAAATGTGTAATCATTCTACAGCAAAAAGTTGGATGAATTTTGTTGTTCGATATTGCAATGCAAAAAGAACAAGATTTGGTCTTGATACAAGCGGTTGCTCGAATTCTCGAGAACTTTACGATTTAACCAGAGATGTTATGTTGGGAAGAAATAAAGAGGACGTTCTGGATCTTCCGCCAAAAACTCGAAGGACTTTGGTTGTTGAAATCGATAAACGGGAGTATAACAAACTTTGGACTGATTATAAAAACGATCCAAAGAATAACAAAGCAATCATGAATTGCGAAGCTTTGGTTATGCTTGGAAAACTTAAAATGGCTTGTTCTATTGCCAAACTTCCGGCTACAATTGAATTAATCGAGGAAATGTTAGAGGAAGGAGAAAAGGTTCTAGTATTCACAAATTATACACAAGTTGCGACAACTTTAAAGGAACATTTCAGCGAATTTGCTGTTATGCTTACAGGAGGAATGACTGACAAACAAAAACAAGAATCAGTTGATTCATTCCAAAATAATGAAAATATAAGGCTTTTAATTGGGAACTTGAAAGCTGCTGGTGTTGGATACAATATGACGGAAGCAACACAAGTTGTTAAGAATGACTTCTCATTCATTCCGGCAGATCATTTCCAAGCAGAAGATCGAGCGCATAGAATAACAACGAAACATCATGTTCAAGTTACATACATGGTAGCCAATGGAACGATTGATGAAAGGCTTGCGGATATTATCATCAAGAAGGTTGAGTATATCGCCAATTGCTTAGAAGGTAAAGACGTAACCGAGTCCAGCGTTTATTCCGAGCTTCATGCAATGTTAACCAATGTAAAGCAAGATTAAGAGTTGTAAAGACCGTGATATGGTTATATCATGGTCTCTTGTTTTGTGCTATAATAGATATAATGAAGTCAGGAGTGTATGATTCGGAATGGGTTTTGAGAAAGGAATTTTAACAATGGAGATCGGAACTAAGAATGTCATCGACTACCCTACTTTCGAAGCTGAACGCAATTTTTTGTGGAATAGACTTAAGAGTCACAATCCCACTTTCGTAGAGAATATATTCCAAAATTCAATCGAAAAAGCGTTCTACAACAAGATCGACCTGAAGATTCTTCTCGGTCTTGGCGATGATTATCGAAAGGAATTGGTGTTGGAAGAACCGTCCTTTATGAGCGATCTTCGTTTCTCAATCTTTTACGAGACCATGCGTAATGTATTTGGTTCAGAATACAGCGATGTTGTGAAATGGATTAGCACCAACAAGATCGAAGTGGAAGTCGAAAATAGAATGGGAAAAGCAACCAGGAACTTCAAGTTTGGAAAGTGGCTTTCCGACAAGCTGGCGAACGAAGGAACAAGGGATAAATGGAATCAATATAAAGTTACTAATTCCAGATACAGAGACGAAAGTTTTGGAAAATTGTCCAATGAAACTATCATTTCTCAAATCATCGAGATGGGAAAAACAACAAAAAAGAATAACATTATCATTTCTTGCAATCCGCTCGACTACTTCTTCTCATCAGAAGAAGATTTTTGCGGTTGGTCTTCCTGTTTCAATTGGCAAGGAGAATATTGCAACGGCAATCTTTCCTATATGGAAGATAAGATGACTGCCATGATTTACGTTAAAGGAGAAGATTGTGATCTAAAAGAATATCCATTCTACAAATCAGCAAGGTTCTGGACTATGTTTCTCAAGAATGACAAGGATATTTATGATTGCATTTCCTTTGGGAGAAGGTATGGAAACTTCACTGATCTTCTGATGATCCAAACTTCCAACGAGATCACCAAAGCAATTAGTGAAAAACAAGGAATTTCAAATAAATGGCACGGCAAACAGAACTTCGACTGGGGGAATACTAATAAAATCAATGAAGCAAATTTTGCAGGGTATTTCGATTACGGAGTCCAACGTGTAACTATACATGAAAACCGAAGAGGTATTTCGGAATCCTTCAATAATTGCGTTCCAGAAGTAAGACTAACTGGTGCTACTTGCCTTATTTGTGGAAACATAACATCAAATGATGAAAAATTCTGCTGTCAAGATTGTGACAACTTCGTTGGTCATTGTGAGGAATGCGGAACTTTAATCGAAGATAACGATTGTTACCATCATACCGCCGAAGGGCTTATGTGTAAATCCTGCTTTGATAGTAATTACGTGGAATGTGAAGTCTGTGGTCAAAATATTAGAACAGAAGATGCACTTAAATCAGAAGATAACGGAAATTACTATTGCAATTATCATTACATTAGACTTCACAAACAATGTTCTGATTGTGGTAGAACACATCACATCGATAACATGCGTATCATAAATCATAAATATGTTTGTGGGTCTTGTTTGGTGAAATACAAACCGTGTTCTACTTGTGGTAAACTCGAACACGAAGATAACATCATAGAGAATGACAATGGAGAACCATATTGCGAAGACTGCTATAACAAACAATACACTTCCTGTGCTTGTTGCTTTAAGGAAATCAAAAAGGTAGACGGAATCAAGGTTGAAAATCATGAATTCCTTTGCCATGATTGCACCGCATGTCAGAAGTGCAACCAATACATCAAGAAGGAAGATGTAATTCAGCACGGAGATTATAGTTTGTGCCAGAAGTGTTCGCAATCAGTGAGCGAAATTCCCAATACGATGCTTAGGAATTAAGGAGAATATTATGGCACATTCAATATTAGACATTCTCAAAATGACGGACGAACAAGTGTTCGACTACATCATCGAGTCTTTGTTTGACAAGGACTACAAGATCTTCACAGACCAGGAGGAAGATAATTATATCCTTGCTATTCCAACTGATGCAGAAGGAGTGGTGGTAGAACCAAATAAAATCTGTTTGGTTGCTCACATCGACACCTGTATGAGGACAAGAAAAAACCAGAAGATTATTCAAAAGGGACATATAATCAAGAATAAGTCTGGCATTCTTGGAGCAGATGATCGAGCTGGAGTTTACGCAATCCTGGAATTATTGGAGTTGGAACAAGAGAAGCGACCAATCGTCGTCTTCACCAATTATGAGGAATCAGGAGGTCTTGGAGTCAATCGTCTTCTGGAAGATAAAGGACTTGATGACGTGATCGAGAAGATCAATCTGTTTGTCGAGTTAGACCGAAAAGGTGCAAATGAATATGTTTTCTATACCAATATTCTACCAAAGGATATTAAAACTTGGGTTGAGAAACATGGCTGGAAGGAGCATTACGGCTCATATTCTGATGTATCAGATATAACAGAGGAGTTAAAGATTCCTCATGTTAACCTCAGTGTTGGCTATTATTCCCAACATACCTCTGGCGAATACCTCAATATGAAAGTCCTTAAGGAGAACATTACCCTTTACAATGAACTTCTCAATGATTCAGAAGGTCTTCCTCGTATAATAATGACAAAGGAACAGATTACTGCTTACCAATGGAAGTCTGGATACTCTGGAAATTGGAGGGAAAAATATAAAGCAAGTTCTTTTGATTATGAATCACAAGATCAATGGGATACGGACGCACCTTTTGGATCGGACGAATGGTGGGAATACTACTACGAATATAATAAAAACATTCCTTATCCCGGTCCAAAATCAAGAGGTTTTGAAAATAGGGAATTTGAAGAGGAAGACCCTTCATACAACGATTGTCAAATGGAATTATGGGAGGAAAAACTAGCCTTTCAATCAGACCATTTCGAGGTTCATTGGCTGATGCTAATGAAAACAGTCAATTACTTCCGAACCGTTGATCGCCTTCTTTGGTTCAGAGAGTGCAAGGTCTTGTTCAAACAAGAGTCTAAACCGGAAGTTAAACCTGTCATTAAGAAGGAGGAATAAATGGTTGAAGTAATTGGTGCATTTTATGAATTACCTAATGGACAAATTGCAAAAACCATTGGATGGAATGGAAAAAAGAAAACAATATTATATTATTTCGATGATGGTCAAGGCTCTCATACCATTAATGAAGATGAGACCAAAGAATGGAAATACCTTAAATTGTATGATTTTCCAAATGCACGTGATCCAAAGTTGCCATATGTGTTTGATCTTCTTTGGGATATTAAATATACTTCCGATCTCGTTAGGGAATTAAACGGCCATTACGATGAAGAATCAATCAGGGAAGAAATGAAAAATTATAAAATTCAATTAGGTTAAGCTTCATATAGAAAGGTGGAATAAGTGAAACTAAATGTTGAAGAGTTGAAATTCCTTGACTTCACAATGGAGTTCTTAAAAAGGAGATGGGATTCAGACCAACGATCCTTAGAAATAATTAAAACCATTTCAGATAAAATCCAAAAGGAATTGGCACAACAAGATATGAATAAGAAATTGTTCGGAATCAAATCGGAGAGTAAATATAGCTTCTTCAAAGACTTGAAAGGATAAATTATGCCAATTGTAGAAATGGTTCTTGCTTCCATCGCTGGCGGAGTTATTGGTTGGTTTATTGGAGAAGCTATCTGGCTTGTTTTAGTAACCGTCTTTAAATTTTGAGAGGAGAATAAAATGAGTGGAGAAATTATAAATAAAGTTTTGCCTTGTGGAAATAAAGTCGTTAGCAATGATGGGAAGTTTTGGATATCTTCTTGTTTCGATTTACCTTGCGCAGAATGTGATATGGAAAACTATAACAAATGTAAACGCGACTTTCAAGTTATTGAATAAAAGGAGGAGAATAATACATTATATTTGTTTGACTAGAACCAGATAAATAAAGGAGAATAATAATGATTAAACTGTGTTATCAAATTGTTTGGAATGTCATTTACAACAAAGACCATTCGATGCTCATGAATCTCACAAGCCAGGAATTGGTTAAGGAGATGGTGACCTATTTACAAGACATCGACCAGAAGCTTTCAATTCAAGAATATGCAATTGAACAAATGTTTAGAAGAGGTTGCATCCAATGTGTCATTGCAAAATTTTGTTTGCATTCCCTAAACGTTGAGAAGAAGGAGATTTGATGATGAGTAAACCAGATGTTAAAATTTATAAAGTATTAGATTTTTATAATGTAATGTCTTACATTCGAGAAGAATTTGGCATCGAGTTTTATAATGAATTTGATAATTGGTTTTATTCTAGGCATAATGTTAACAATGATTCTATGATAAACATTTATGTTGATGATATCAACAACGAGTTTCACAAATTTCTAAAAGAAACATTTCCGGAAGCTTTAAACGGAACACACAATGATATTATCCGCTTCTGGGTTTCGTGGTAAAGGAGAATAAAGATGGATGAAGAAGATTTGAAAAATTTGGAAAGCTGGTTATCTTATGAAGTGGAACAAAATCTTGATAGGTATATGGGAAAGGTTTTAGACCTAATCATAGACTATCGAGAAATTACAAAAGATAGAGATGAATGGGAGAAAATGTATAACAAGTTAAAAGACAATATTCCAGAACGTTGTACTGGTTGTGATGAGAAGGGATGTTGAATATGGCCCCTGGGCCACAAATATCTAGGGAATAGAATATTCCCCCCTATGGGTGAAATATCCTTGGGGCGAACGCACTATAATCCTGGAATTTAATATCTACTTCTAATGGAGGCCGTATTTTACGGTCTCTTTTTTGCTTGGGACTATACTGATCGGTATATTACAGTCTTAGGATTTGAAAAGTGGACCCATATTTCAAATTATTGAGCGTGTTTTTAAATAAAGAAGAAAAAGAGAGAAGATAATATTTAGTCAAATGATTGAAGAACGGAAGAAAAAGAGAAGAGAAATAAACATTAAGCGTTAATAACAACATATATTTGAGGTGTGTTGGAGGAATGAGAAGATTGAATGAAAATTTTGTTGAGTATTATAAAGAAATGAAAGAATTTTGTATGTTATTTTGTAAGATATATAAGAAAAGAAGAAAAATTGAAAGATAAATATGTCCGATATGTTTTATTTTGGTTCTGCAAAAGAACTTCCTTCCATCGATTTATGGAATAGAACAAGACAAAAAAAATACACTTAGACTCTTTTTACAAGAATTTAAGCGTTATAGTTATTTTATATTATTATTCCCATATATTGATCTGTCTTATGGTCTCCTGCATGGGACTAGTCTCTTAACAATTCTTAATGTTAAGTTTTGTAAAGCTTCATTCATCGTTACAAACTACCCTCCATAGGACTATTCCCATTAGTTTTAAGGCGTGAATCGCTCAGGTCAAACTTGACCTAAAAATGTTTTTATCGGCCTTAAATCATTTCTGACAAAACATTCAATATAAGGAAAAAACCGATGTTTTCGTTTTGAAGGATCGAGCGACAAGCATGGCGGAGTCCGATGGAGTTGTATATAAGCGAGGCGAAGTCTCTTTTTTTCCTGAAGTCGAGTAAACAAGTCGAGAGTCCAGGACTCTGCTATGTACCATAGTAAAGCTGGAAAAATTGATCTAATTTTGTTTTCTAAAACCCCTTGACAGGAGAAACGATCGGAGTTAATCTTGTTTCAAGTTCAAAGGGACATTGACAATTTGAGGGAAAACAAGCGTAACGGCGAAAGCCAACAAAACGCCATGCTATTATGTTATAGCCGTTTTCTCACTCATACCATAGCGCTCCAAGTGAGCGCGGAAAAGGACTATCTAATGGCTAAAGCAAATGACAACACCACCACCAAGCAAGCTCAACTCCAAGCCGCTATCGACAACGAAGCGATGATCAAGGCGGCCACTCAAGAGCCTAATGAGGCTCAGCAGGAAACGGAAAAGATCATGGCTGTCATCGCCAATCCGATCGAGTTGTTGCGCAACAAGAAAAAAGTGGCTTTGCAGGCGGAAATTGACGAATTGAAGGCTTTGATGGTCGATCCTGAAGCGATCGATCAAGCAAGGGAAGACCTCGAATTGGCCGAGTCCAACTATAACACCGCCAAACAAGCCTACGATGCCCTCAAGGCCTCCAACCGTGACGCTGAAGTATATTTGAATCAGTTGACGGCCGACATGGGCAAGCTCAATGCTCCCATCTCAGTTCAAAGCGCACCCACTGGCTCCCGTCAAAGGACGGATAGCACTCAACTCCTCTCCAAGCTTCCCTCCACGTTCAAGCGTGGCGACATGAAGCAAGCGCTTGCCAACGTCAAAGGATGTGACGTGGACATGGTGAGTGATAACAGCGTTTCCGGCATGATCTACAAATTGGCGCATGGTGAGCGCCCGGTAATCCAACCCACCAACAACTCCGGCGAATACTCCAAGGTTTAACGCAAGGGACTCCCGAATGGGAGTCCTTTTTTTAACTATATATCCTCACAGACTCCTCACAGAAGTTATACGCTTCCTTTGTGTTTAAAGTCCGATTCGGGAGTCTTTTTTTTCTGTTTTTCTTGCTTAACATATATTGACAACAGACTATGAACCTGCTATTGTGTAGGAGTGGACGCAAGGGAAAGGAGAAACGCAATGACAATTAAGGAATTTAAAGCTTTGATGGTCAAGACGGCAGCCGAAAACAAAAACAATAAAATAATATTTAAAGCGTGTTTCGGGGCGTTAGAGTCCATTAATTTCGAGGTTGACTGGCTGGACGTAATTGAACAGTACAAAGGGAAGGGAGGCTAACGCCTCCTTTTTTTTGCCTATATGTCAATTGACGGGTATATCATGGCACCTTCCATACAATCGCTTTAAACACCTCTCACAGCCTCAGGAAGGCCCCTTACATATGGCCATGCTACAATCTATCATCCGACCAGGAGAGGCACCTTTACGACTCAACCAGGGTGCTTCTGCAACACGAGTCCAAAATAGGCCCCCTGTCGCAAAAATTTCGG
>Ga0209318_1000107_pt1 | contig 99519 bp, 175 predicted proteins | sample RifGroE1_FD_183999 | JGI IMG/M metagenome (GOLD analysis project Ga0209318, IMG submission 183999) | Groundwater microbial communities from Rifle, Colorado, USA - Groundwater E1 (SPAdes) (version 2) | ecosystem: Environmental > Aquatic > Deep subsurface > Groundwater | place: Rifle, Colorado...
ATGTCGGCCAGCCATTCCTTATATTCAAGCCCGGGCCGGTCATTTGCACCCCATGCTTAGATCCATTGCTCCAGAACGGTCTGCGCGTCACCCGCTGGCGCTGGTATCACGCGGTTGATTGTCAATTTCGACAGAAGCGCCAGTCGAGTGCAAGCGCTTCTTAGGTGGCGTCACTTCCCACCACGAATCCTTTACTTGTCCATCACAACGGAAAAACCATTTGTGACCGCAGTCCTCACACTCGCCGTGAACCCGGTACGGTTCTCCAGGATTTAGTACACCTTCATTTTTTGGATCGTCAGGAAACCATATGATGACATGGTTGATCCAAAATTCTTTGATCGTTACCTGCTGAGATTTGCACTCTGGACATTTAGGCCAATTCGGATGTTCCATAAAAGCCACCTAACAACCACTCTCGTCATTCATATCAGCTAACCACACCCTGTACTCAATCTCAGACCGCTCCCGGCTGACGCGCTGAACTAATTGCTGAACGTATTCATTCTCAGGAAATTCGGCCTGGAAAGACACCAGCGCGTAGTCGTCACCAGCCAGAAACTTCTTCCTGGCCTTCTGGAAATATCGATTGATGTCACCAGTCCTGGCCTCCAGATTAACGTTGTGTGTTACTTTCATCGTTGCACCTCAGCCTTGGCCGCCCAATCAACTGCATAACTAACAATCTTCTTCTTAGATGACTTAAACCAGATTTCAATCGGATCACCGCATTTTGGGCATACAAATGGATTGGACAGCTCAAACACATTCGCCTCAAGTTGAATTCCTTCACCGATATAGGTGAAAGGTTCGCCACAGCCACACGCTCCACCAACTTCCAGATCAACCACTTTCATGGTGCGCTCCTTTACAAATGAAACGGGCTAGGTAGGATTAGAGCGATCCTAGTCTAGCCCGGCCTCAGCGATCTTGCGATCACTTTTGAGGTATGTTACACTTTCCACAGCCCATAGCGCTGGCTCTAACAACGTTCTGGGTCAGGCCAGTGTGGTGCTTTGAACACCTGCTGGCCGTCTCTCCGCGGAAAATGTTCTACATCAGAACAAAATGTACATCAAAATTGCCCGCTTGTCAACGGGCAATTTGTATCTTGGTGAAACATTGTGCTTGTCTACCCGCGGGGCCTACCTCTTGTTCCCCGTTCGCGCGCCCACTGCATGTAATTCAGCAAGCTCTGGCGCTCCACCAACCAGACCGTGACAACCTTCTTGCCTTCGATGTCTTTGGAGCGCAGCAGCCTGCGCAGACTAACGGGGTGGTAAGAACTTAGTTCAGCAGCTTCTGACAAACTTATCCACTGCTTCATTATTTTGCCAGTATAACACGAATTCTGTAGCCGCCAAGAGACGAATGTCATATCTTGAAACCAATCCAACCAAAGGAGTCAGTCATGTACCAGGTTCAATATACAGATTATGGAAAGAAAAAAGTCCTAGAGCCCAAGCGCGCAGATGTCGCTGGTGCCATTTCCCGTGGAAAAGAACTTTTTGAACAAGGCAAAGATGCAAATCGTTGGGTAATTGTCTTTGACGATGATACTGGTCTATCTGTCTGGAGTGACCGCTGGTAAATCTATCGATCGATATTTCCAAAGGAGACCAGCCATGAAGATCAGTCAAATGCGACGTGGAGACGTGGGATACGCCACGCCCTGGGAGGTATATCCTGGATACATCAACCCGGATGTCGAGATTGACGCGGAAAGCGGCGGAACTGTTTGCGTCAAGGTCGTTTGCATCAAGCCTGGCAGTTACTCCATCTCGTCGGTTGACCCTAAGTACACCAAGACTTTCGAGGAGTGGAGGTAGCCATGAACATTACGATTCGGATCAATTGTGATAATGCGGCCTTTGAGAACGACCCAAGCCGAGAGGTCGCAAGAATTTTGCATAATCTTTCCGTCGATATCGACGAAACTCCCATAGATCCTGGCGATAAGATTACATTATTTGATCTCGATGACAATTACGTCGACGAATACAAGGTAACGAGGTAGCCCATGTGGCCTTTCTCGAAACCCAACAAGAAAGCACCCGAGATCGTCTACCCGAACATCCCGTTCGGGAAACAGCGGCCGATTGACTATGACATTATCGACGCTGCGCTAGAGAATCCCAATCTGGAGTCGGCCATTGATAAACTGCCCGGCGACAAGCCTCGCAAAGTGATTCCTGGACGGGCCGACCCGCGTGCACTGGACGCTATCTACGGAGAAGGCCGCATTGGAGGAAAGAAGAAATGAAAGCCAAACTCACCACCGACCAAGACGGCGAAACCGACCGCATCGAAATCACCATCAACCGCACAGGTGTTCATGGTCGCCTCATTATCGAAGACGGCGCCTATGGAATTTGGATTCAGAAGGACGGCAGCCAGAAGGTAGTCAACTTCGACTTCTTCTCTGATGAGTCCGGGAATAAGATTCGCGTCTGGGGTGAAGATGAAGATGAGCCCCTGTTTGTCACGGAGGCGTCATGAACCACAACGTAGTTATCAAAGGCGTCATCTATAAAGCCAAGCGCGGTCATGTCTACAACGGCGACAATCCTCAGTACAACTGTTTCATCCCGGCCGAGACTGGCGTGTGGCGTATTGTGGACTGCTGGCCCTGCGATGCTGCGGGGAACATTCATCCCGGCTACAACGCCTCGCCGGTTCCAGTCGATGTTTCCAATCTCGGTCAGATTGTCGGCGATACCAGAGACGAGGAGTAACCATGACCATCATTGCTGAATACAAAGACCTGCGGGTGCATGAATGGGCCACTGGCTATGCCGTAGAGCACATTCCAACCGGCCAGGAACATTGGATGTCGGACGGCGTGGATGCCTATTGGAAATATGAAGAAACTGGGCTTCCTTTTCATGATTTTGCAATTCAGCCCAGAACAAAAGCATGGCACAAGGCGTGCCAGAAAGACCTCAGAGCCACTTACTCCAACTGGTTGGACGCATACTTCCCGGACATATCGATCAATAGGGAGAACACATGAGCAACGTCCTGGATGTAAACGCCATCGCCGACCAAGTAGAAGAAGCCATTGTCAGCGCCGGTTTGCAAAACCGTATTACTGGCAGCAATGTAGATACTCCCGGCAAGCGACTCATTATGCTCATCAGCGGGAACCTCAACGAAGAAGAGCAAACCCTGATCGCCATGCACGCCATGCAGATACTGGGCAAGACCATCGCCTATGGCATGTTCAAGGGCAAGCGCTGCATCATTGTCCCGGTCAACATCGCCAAAGGCGCTAAAGTAGAGCGATTACCATGACCAGCGGTATCCTGGAAGAAGTCGAAACCATCGGGTTGTACACCATCCTGGAGCGTAAGCCCTACCGCCAGGACTTCACAGCGAAGTACGCCATCTACGCCGGCGACTGGGGTAAGGGTGAGGCCAATACTCTCCGCGGCGCTCGGTCCTGGTGCAATTGGGCAATGAAGATGAGTCCTAACGAACCTCTCAGTATGTATTCGCTCAAGACTCAGGGCGATGCGTCTTACAAAGAGTAGGCCATGAGCAAATACGACAACGCCAGAAAAGCATACGAACAGGCCGAGAAGGACTACCGCAAGGCCAAAGACATCTTACACGAAGCCGAACTCGCATTTTTGCAAGCCGAGACGGCTATCGAGGATGCCAGAGCGGCGTGGTCGGAGGCCAATGGCAATACCTATCGCAGAGGGGAAGCAAAGCAATGACTGACTTTCGCTTCCTACCACGCACCAATCCTTACTGGCTCTGGCAGCAACTGGGCGATATATCGATCGATAGCAGCAAGGCCATTGAACAGCCGTTCCTGTGGTTTCCCGTCAGCACACACCGGGAAGACATCTGGCACTGGTTCGAGGCTGAATACAGCCTGTTTGTTGTAGAAGATTTGATGAGGATGAAGCCAGGCGATGATACCGCCCGTCTTACCCAGCGCAACGACCAGTTCTACGCATAAGGAGCCATCGAATGACACTTAGCCAGGAATACCAAGACAAGCGCAAGGCGTATCTCGACCACGACATTAGCCACGAAGACTTCTATCTGTGGGTCGCCAGCGTCATTGGTTGGCATTTCGAACTGTATCAATGGGCAAGCCCATTGCGTGGTGGTTCGAAAAATATCAGGCTGACGAACATTTGAACAATGTCCCCTTGAAAGAATTCGATGCCTATCACGACTCGTTCCGTCATTCGGCTGGACGCAAAGGCATCAGCGCATCGTTGTCAGACAACGTCTGCACCATGAAGGTCATCATCGGCCGTGCGGTCAAAGACTATCTTGGAGAGGAGTAAATGGACGTGTGCCCACTCATTGACGTCGGCGATACCTGTCAGGTGGTCCGCATTGCCAGCAAGTTTGGCAACCAGGACTACCAATGGCTGGGCTGTACCGGGATGGTCTCAGAAGTCATGAGGCCATTCTTTCTATTGGAGTTGCCCGACGGTCGCTGGACTGTGCGGTTTGAAGAAGAACTTTGGAGGCTGCCTGATGACGGACGAGATCGAGCTGATGCCGAAGATGCGCCTGGAGAGATTGCTCCGGGAGCGATACCTGCGCATGACGGAACTGGAGACCGACCTGGCGAAGGCAACGACTCCCCAGGGACGACAGGTCTGGATGACCCGCTTGAACACAGTCACTTCTGAGTACCAGGCCCTGAAGGCTGAACTTGCCAGGCGAGAATGTTGCGTGGCGAATCATTATCCGGCGTGGTAAAATACGGCCATGAATAATATGGATTGGCGTATAGAACCAGACTTACTGGTGGTCAAGTTTGGCATCTTGAACGTGGGCCTTGAAGGGACCGAGAAGCGCCTCAAGGCCATCGCTTCGATAGCCGAAGGTCATCATGTCCAGCGACTACTGTTCATCGTGCGCTCCAAAGACGATTACGAGTATTCCATCTTCGAGATCCTGGATTACGCAAAAGTCTTCGTCGAACACCTCGCGGGTCTGCGCGCAGCCCTGGTAGACAACACGCCCAGCGCCAGTCCGGCGAGACAGACTATGGGCAACGCCATCTTCGCACTGTTGGTTCCAGATAAGATATTCACCGTCCGTCTCTTTCGCCACGAACGGGCCGCCCGACACTGGCTTGACGCACTCCCGCCCCGTATCGATCGATAGACGTAAAAAGAGCCTGCTAACTTGCAGGCTCTGTCTTTTCCCCTTCCAGCACATCTGGAAACCTCGTTTCGATGCGCTGCTTCACGCCGTCTCGGGTCTCCCTCATAATCACTTCGCTGGCTAACTCCAGGCTGGTCGTGGGCTGAATGCTGCCTGGCGGAGGTAGGTGCTGGTAGGGCCGCGGGGCCGTCGCCAGTTGCTTAGGTTTATCCTCGTCGGTTTGGCCGGCGTTGATCACTATCTTGGAATGTGATGGCATTAAGCCGTCTTTCACCAACGCCATGACAGAATCAAACGCTGCCTTCGCATTAAAATCTGATTTGCTCTCATCAATGATCGACTCCATCCTGACCAGGCCCTTCCGGGCGATTCGGATCCCCTCCAGCGTAAGATCGGCCTGGGCGCTCGCCTTAGCGCGGGCTACGTAATCATCCTGGTCACGCTGCCGATCTACAATCTCCGCGGCAACCTCTGCCCGGATCGCGTCTACCACGCCGGGATAGTCGAGCGACCAATTGCGCAGGGTACCGCGCGAAATTCCCTCTTTCTCGCAGGCCGCCTCGACTGATTTCGATTCATTGCCGTAGTAGGACTGATAGATCCGCCGGACACGCAGCTTCACTTCGGTTTCATCGTTTGCCATACCCTGTAGTATGGTGAATTATGTTGATCTTGTCAACGAAAGGGAGCATCATGGAAGTCAACCCGTTCTTAGCACTGAGTCTCGAAGAGCTCTTCGCCCATCTCGAAGATAAGCGAAAAGCATACAGTACTATGACGCCTGTAATACGAAATTATGACAGTGGGGATGACAAACATAACTTGGACAGGACTTCAATCGAGAATAAACTGTCCGTTATGCTTCCCGCTCAAGAACATCGTCAATATCCACGTTGAGACCCGCGCAGATGCGGTCAAGAACTTCCTTGTCATATCGATCGATAGTGTCCCGGCGATACTTCCGGGCGGTCGCAATATTGATGCGGGCTAACCTCGAAAAGGCTTCAGTTGTGATACCGCGCTCGTCTAAAATCCGTCCTACTTTCAACTTGATCATATTTGACTCCGTTTGCTGTGGGTTGGTAACAGGGTAACAGTCTGTTCTACAAAACGCAATAGGCTTCCAAAAGTTTTAAGGATTCATTGCGATTTTGGTTCTTGACAAGTGAAAATCCTGCATATAATGATAACTAGATAGCAGGACAACAGGATAACATTATGGGCCTCGAAAACGACTACGCACGCGCTCCATTTGCCAAGATGATCAACCAGACGCCAGGCTACTTCTAGTACAGCAATCAATGGACCTAACTACATACCAAAGAAAATAGATCTAACTGGCCAAAAATTCGGCAAACTAACTGTTATCGAGCATGCAGGAAAAACACTTAGAGGCATGTCGAAGTGGTTATGCAGGTGCGATTGCGGAAAAGAAACAATTGTAAGCATGAGCAATCTAGTATCGCGCGATTCTGTTGGTTGTGGTTGCGCAAGAGTAAAGGACTTAACAAATCGCACATTTGGGCGACTATTGGTTATCCGAGAATCTGGCAGAACACGCTCTGGAAATGCAAAGTGGCTTTGTAAATGCGATTGTGGAACAGAGATAGTTGTTGAATCTCATAGTCTGATCTCCGAAAATACAACCAGCTGCGGATGTTTTCATCGAGAAATGATGTCTAGTAGAAACACCACTCACGGTCTTTCTGGAACAAGCAAATATTTCGTAGCGCAGGTTAATAAGCGCAGGGAACTAAAAAGAAATCTGGACTGCGAATGGACCATAGAGATGGCCGAGGCATTAACTTCCTTCTTCCCAGTATGTGTAATAGATGGAAGTAGCAAGAAATTACAAATCGATCATGCACGACCTCTCTCTGGAGGCTTTGGTCTTAAACCGGGTAATGCCATTATCTTGTGTAGAAGTTGCAATTGCCGAAAAAACGATAAAGACTTGGACCAACTAGATCAAGATACTCGCGAAAAAGTTGTTATTGCGGCTGCCAAGTTTCAGGAATACTGGGAGTCCATTCAATGACCAGCGTTGAAGATAAGTGCCGCAGCAAGCTCGCAAAAATGTTTAATCGATTGCCAGACAGTGGCTTACTTCCCAATACCAATAATGGCCGCGGCTACATCTCTGGACGGCCAGATGACGAAATTGTTCTGTCTGGAGGCCGAATTCTCTTCATCGAAGCCAAAGGCGATTCTGGTAGTGCATATCTAGGAGATCCCAATCAACCCACCCAGACTGAATGCAAGAAACTTGGCAAGTCATACGACGCAACCGGCTGGCACACCCATCAACGCAATTGGTGGAAGGACTTTGCCAAGCCCCTCAAGTCCGATTACTACATCGCCTTGCTGGTTTCTCCAGAACGTGACGCAACTCGTATTGATTACAAAGAGGCCGGGATGTTCCTCGTTCCGCCGGAAGCGTGGCTGGCTCTAGAAGAGAAACTGGCCGGGCGCAAGACGGTAGCATTGAATCCCAGCCTCGAAAGAATTCTGGCCAACAAGACCGTGACCCTGGAATCTGAGTGGGGTCTCTATCGCCTTGACTACGAGAACGGTCAGTATCGAATCCCGGAGTACCACCCGCTACATTCTATTTTGATTCACTAGGAGCCCTCATGTCCAACGCCCTGACAGTCTCGGATAACACCCGTAACGCACTGCTACCCATCGGCATCACCGACCTGACGTTCAAATTGGGTGGGGAGGTCGGCTTCAAGGTCGATGACTACGACCTGGACGACACCGACCTGAACAAAGTCATCTCTCGTGCGCGCGACATTGCCCGCTTTGGCATCCCCAACCTGCGCGAGAAGATCGAACTGGACCAGCGCCTGTCAGCCAGCGACGAAGCCGTGGTCGATCTGGCCGCCGCAAGCATCATCTATGTCACGGCCGCGATGGGCTACGAAGCCCTGCTGAAGTTGGCCGACGAGACGTATCGCAATGGCAAGTTCTTCCTCATCCCCGGCTCCCCCGTGCTGGTTGCCTCAGCCAATGGACCTACCCTGGCCTTCAAGGCCGACGGCAGTCAGTTGACCATCGAAGACGATATGGCCCAGAAAGCCTGGGACTACTGGGTTGACCAGCTGTGCGTCATCATCAAGCGCGAGAACAAGGAGATCAGCAACGCCCAGATTTCCAACACCAAGAGCGACCTGAAGCGCCGCTGGAAGCGGCTGGTGGACCCACTCATCGACAAGCCTGTCATCGTCCAGGCTGTCGTATCTCGAAAGGACATCGACACCTACATCATCGACGGCCAGGAAGTGGCAACCGAATGGGTCTCCGACGACATCCAGCGGGCGTTCCGGGGCGTTCCGATGGGCGAAGAGAAGCCCTTTGTCGAGGAGATCACCGCGGACTGGGTGCTGGAGAACAGCTCCGCCATCCGCGAGATGGGGTCCTACGTCGGCTCGCTGAACACCAAGACCGAAGAGGGTCGCGAAGCCTTTGAAGACGCCCTGAAGACCTACTCTCTGCTGAGTGTCCACGGCTTCCGGGCCTACCTGCGCGGCGACGACCTGAAGAAGGACGAATCCAAGATTGAAGCCTTCATCCAGGCCATCCGGGAAGTTGACCCCGCCACCGGCGCGATTACTATTCGCAAGATGATCATGGTGCCCGTGGACGACAAGACCAACCAGCGCTGGGTCACTACGCAGATTTCTGCCCGCTACGCCGTCGTCGAGACGCAATTAGTCGCCTGATCGATAGCACACGAGAGTCGATCCTCCAGGAGTGACGCCGGGCACTCTCCCCATCCGCAGGACCCGGCGAGCCATAACCCGAAAGGAGTGTGCCACAATGGAGTGTCCTATTTGCACTGGATCCATGCACCTTGTTTCTCCGCACCAGGGACAGACATGGCGTCCATTCTGGGGCTGCGACGATTACCCAGAATGCAGAGGCAGTTTCAATATCAAGCGCAATGGCATAGTCGAAACTTTTGATGAGTGGGATGAGCGCCAAAGATTGTTGGACGACTGGGCGGCGGCCTCATACGACGACATCCACTATAGGGACTAGTGCCATGACCTACTACTTCTACAACCCGGCCCACAAGTGGTTCTTCCTCACCCGCAACCCTGACCAGGAAGCGCCCAGGTGTCACGGCAAGTGGTTCCTGGCCGCCGGCAATCCCGACGACATTCACGAACAGTACCGCTGGGCCCAGGAGATCAAGAATCCTCAGCCCTACTATCAAGCCTGAGAAAGGAGAGTTGGGCGGCAACTTTTGCCCGAAGGAACTCATGAACGCATTGCTTAAACGCATCGCACAGAATCAGCCAACGCTGCAAGAAGTAAGATCAGCAGCGTGGCCGCTCAAGCAACCAGACTACGCTAAAATGGCTCGCATGTCGCTAAACGTCTGTGACAATTGCAAGTCAGAAGTTCCTAACGGGATCAATTGCTACATCGGTTTCAATCCTCATATGCTCTATTGTCCTACGTGCGCCGTTAAGCTCGGCAAGTGGCCCGCTCCACCAGACAACTGGTCAATTTAGCGCCGCAGAACAACGGCGTGCAACCGACCTGACCAGCTGCGTGAGTCAGGCATCGAATCTCAACCATTAGCACGGCTTGGGGTGTCAGGCGGCTGACGCCGGGCCGTTGGGCAGCAATCTTATGGATGATAAACCTTACGAATCAGGGTACGATGACGGTCGCATGGGTAGGCCGTCTAAAAATCGCTACAGAAGCGGATACGCGATCTACAGATATGACGAAGGCTACAAATTTGGGGCATACATTCGCAAGCGCGCACTGGACGCGGCCCAACAACTGCATCAAGCCGAGTTGCTTTCGAGCGCCTGCCCAGAGTGCGGCGGTTCGGTCGGTAATCATCACGTGCTGTGTCCGCTCGCGTAATCCGCAACCGGCTTATGTGCGGCCGTTAGACGCCTTCTGGAAGGTCAATCATGCAATTACCGCTCAACGTACATTGGGACAGCGCAGAGGCAATGAAGACAATCTTAGCCGTTCATTTTCCAGACGGTGCGATCGTCGATGTGAATCACTCGCTCGGTGTGTTTTACAGCAAGGTTAATCGGCGCGTCGTCGGTGTGGACATTCGGCCAATCTCGCACGTTCAGGCAGACAACCGCAGGCTTCCATTCTCTGACAACACGTTTCAAGTCGGAGTGTGTGACCCACCATATAGGCGCGGAAATGGTGACAATAAATACACGGAAAGATACGGGCACGCACCGTACACCGCCAAGCGCGTAAGTGCTCAATACTTCGATCTGTTGCCTGAATTGCTGCGTGTTTCAACAGACGGCATTATCATCAAAGCGCAAGATGAAACAGACGGTCACAAGTTCCACCACAGGCTTTCGCAGTTGGTTAGTTACATGAAGGAACTAACAGGACTTCAACCGCATGACGTGTCTTACCTCGTGAAGACGGGCGTGCCAGATAACAACCTATCACGCAACGAACGTCACTTCATGGCTAACTGTGTCAGTTACTTTCTGGTTTACAAATGGGCAAGAAAAAGCCCGTTTCGTCCTCTCCGCTTCACAGACGCGGCGTCTAACAAGCGCGTGCAGCCGACGTGCCAAGCTGCGGAAGTTGAGCAGGAATTTCAAAATCTATCACTCTGGTCTGTGGCACGCGGCTGACGCGCAGACCGTTAGGTGGCTTCTTGTGAATATCTTAGTTGCGTGTGAGTATAGCGGTATCGTTCGGCAGGCGTTCGTGGCTCTCGGTCATAATGCGTGGTCGTGCGATTTACTGCCTACGGAAATACCAGGTCAGCACTATCAAGGTGATGTGCGCGACCTTCTAAAACAGAAATGGGATTTGATGATTGCCCATCCGCCTTGTACACATCTGGCAGTCAGCGGAGCGCGTTATTTTTACCGCAAGCAGGCAGAGCAAGCCGAAGCATTAGAGTTCGTCCGCTTGCTTATGAATGCGCCGATTGAGCATATCGCAATTGAAAATCCAATCAGCGTTATTTCATCTCGCATCCGCAAGCCAGACCAAATCATTCAGCCCTGGCAATTCGGGCATGGTGAAACAAAAGCAACTTGCTTATGGTTGAAAAACTTGCCAAAGTTGCAACCGTCAAATATTGTTGAAGGCAGAGAACAGCGCATCCATAAAATGCCACCGTCACCCGAAAGATGGAAAGAGCGTTCGCGCACATTCCAGGGTATTGCAAACGCAATGGCGGCGCAATGGTCACGCCACCTAACAACTGCTTGCACCCGACAGGGGGCAGCCGTCGCGCCTTCAAGTAATAATCTAGGCTTTGCCCCCTGCGGGTAAAGCAAGCCGTTATAAACAACCTCAAGAACAAAGCCTCCGGCGTGTTGACCAGCCAGGAATTCGGCCTCATCGCCATTGTCGTGGTCGCGGCGATCTGCCTGCTGCACGGGTAGGTCTATCGATCGATATAAAGCCCCGGTTCATCTTCGCCAGGGCTTTATGATTGCTGGAAGACTCTCTTCCAGCGTAGGATGGAAGCCAGCAAAAGGAGGCCAAGATGGGAAAAATCATTCAGCGAGACGGAAAATCATTCCTAGTCAGAAATGGTGAGAGGACTGACGAAAACTGTTCGTCGTGTGGGTTCCCCCATAACGACCACTCTCGCCAGTATCAATATCGTACCGAGACCATGTATCGCTACGCTGCCATTCATCCAGAAGGCAATCTTGAATGGCCCGGTTTATTTTGCAGCGAAGCCTGTTTGTGGAAATCATTCGTTACTCAGGAGATCCTATGACTGACGCATTGAAATCGACCATCGCTGAACTGAATAAGCGCTTCGGCGCCGGCGCAGTGATTCGCCTGGGCGATGCTCAACACATGGACATCGAAGCAATCCCCACCGGCAGTCTGGCGCTGGATGCTGCTCTGGGCGTGGGCGGCATTCCGCGCGGCCGTATCACAGAGCTGTATGGCCTGAACAGCGCCGGGAAGACCACCGTCTGTCAGCATATCGTGGCCGAGGCGCAGCGGATGGGCGGTAACGTGGCCTACGTCGATATGGAACACGCCCTGGATCGCGGGTACGCGGCGGCCTGTGGAGTAGACGTGGACGCTCTGACCTTCTCGCAGCCGGATACCGGCGAACAGGCTCTGGAGATCGCCGAGGCCCTGGTGCGGTCAGGCGAGTTCGCGCTGGTCGTGGTGGACTCCATCGCCATGCTGGTGCCCAGCGCCGAGATCGAAGGCGAGGCCGGCTCCAGCCACATGGGTCTTCAGGCCCGGATGATGTCGCAGGCCATGCGCAAGATCGTGCCCGTGGTCAAGCAGACCAACACGGCCATGATCTTCACTAACCAGCAGCGCATGAAGATCGGCGTGGTCTTTGGTAACCCCCTCACCACATCCGGCGGGAACGCCATGTCCTTCGCGGCCTCTGTCCGCATGGAGATCTTTCACGGCAAGACCATCAAGGCCGGCGAGGAAGTCAGGGGTCATCGCGTCAAAGTGCGTGTCACCAAGAACAAGGTCGCACCACCGTTCAAGGAAGCCGAGTTTGACATTATGTTCGGTGAAGGCATCAGCCGTTCGGGTGATCTCCTGGACATGGGTGTAGCCACGAGCATCATCACCCAGAAGGGCGCCTTCTTCTCGTATGGCGATACTCGCATCGGGCAGGGCCGGGAGAACGCCAAGACCTACCTTGACCAGCATCCTGAACTGTTTGCCGAGATCAGTGCGTTGGTACGCAACTCAGACGCCAAGAACCTGCCGGCGAGTGAAGAAGCCGAAGAGGAGATGTAGACCATGACTGTACCTCGTGACGAATTTGCACGCGACAGGAAATCGGAAGTTGTCGAATATCTTACGCAGGCGCTCAATGCCGCCAACCACGACTACTGGTCTCAGTGCCGTCTCAAGACCGAGCTTGCGCTAGACTCCGCCAGGCAATGGGAGGAAGCAGCCGATGATTGGAGTAAGTGGCCGTGAATCCCATCTTTGAACAACTTATCCAGCGCTATGACATTGACCTGGCTGAATCCCCGCAGGTGCAGGCCGTCCTGGACTACATCGACGAACTCATCCTGGCGCTCAAGTGCGCAGCCATCAGCAACAACAATAGCGATCACTGGAATCCCTACAGTCCGTTCGCGTTCAAGATCTCGGAACTGACCGGGACAACTGTGCCCTACGAGGGCGTCAAAGAAGGAGAGACGCTATGATGTTCGCATGTCCTGATCCCGCCAAATACCTCAATGAAATCCATGCAGCCCTTGGTTGCCATCCGGCCTTCATGGTCGAGGAGATCGAGCGTCTGCGAGATGAAACAGAAGAAGTCATGAAACGCATCTCCTCTGCACTGGGCCTGCCGTCTGACAGCGACATTCTGACCATCATTGAATCATGCAGGTCTATCGATCGATATGAAATTCCGTTGACCCCACAACCTGATCAGACTTAGACTGTCCCCAAGTGGATAATGCCGCTTGGCCCCACCCGTAGTTGGATTCACCCCCAACTCCGTTGCGCACAATGGAATAGTTCACCCCAACAATCTACGGCGCTGGTCGCGTGTACGGGATTGTGATGAACTTCTTATACTTGCGCACGGAGATTTTCTATCATGAAGGCCAAACGAATGAATGGTAATGAGCGTTTCATTCCCAACAGTTTTCAGACGCCTAACGCCTACGTTGACGATCTGATGTATTTGCTGACGTCATCGGAATGGAAGGTGTTGTCGTACACCGTCCGGCGCATCTTTGGCTTCCAGAAACGCGCTGATCGGATTAGCCTTAGTCAGTACACCGAAGGAACCTTCAGCCGAGAAACCGGCGAGTATTTCGACCATGGCACCGGCCTCAGCACCAGCACAGTCATCAAGGCCCTGGACGATCTAGTTCGGTTCGGCATTATGGAAGTCGTCAGTGAGAACAATCCAAAGATCAACAACGGCCGGGAATACGCTCTAACGACCAGTCCGAGCACCATCAACTTCTTTGCGCTCAATTCTCGTGCTCTTGATTCGGCGAAATCGAACGCCGAGAAAATCGAACCTGCCAGAAAAGCGCGTTTCGACAAACAGAGCGCTCCCCCTCCAACTGACACACCGCTCCCACTAGAGCCAACAGAGACACAATATACAGTGGAAAACCAGAGAAATTCAGAATGCGTATCGCCAGAAAAACCACGATACGCAGACAGCGAAGAAAGTCCTGAATCTTCTCCGCCGGAAGAACTCACCTACGAAGAGTGTGGCCCTGATGGTGAACCACTCCAGGCAAAGGCTTCACGGCCCAAGTGGCAGATCCCGGAAGACCATCCCATCCTCAAGCGAGCCATGGCCGTTACTGGCCGCAAATGGTTCAAGGACCACAACGAGAAGGCGGCCTGGAAGAGCGTCAAGGGCGGGCTGTCTGCCCATCTCATCTCGGATGCTTGGGTTGAGAATTGTCTGGGATTCGCCGGGAAGAAACAACCGCCCATCTCCCTATACTCTCTTCTGGCGTGGATGGCGAACAGCGAAAAGCAGCGCGACTGGGAAGTCAAGCAGGGGCAGCCGACCATTCCTCGCGCTGGCAATATCGATCGACAGACCTGGCAGGACCCGACGATCCGTCCCATCGTCGGCGCAGACGGCAAAGAATATCTCTCATTTTGATCAGGAGCCTATGACGACTCAACTTCAATTCGACCCCAAGCGTGCCGTGTACACCCCGCAAGAGGCCGCAACTGTTACCATCAACCAAATCGACCGAGACATCAAGGACGCCAAGCAAGGCGTCGAACTGGGTATCAATGGTATCGATGGCTACTGGGCGCCAATGACCCGCGGCAAGCAGTACGCTATCATCGGCCAATCCAGCAATGGCAAGTCCTACCTGGTGGACTGCATCGAAAACTTCAATGCCGAACAGCTTATCCAGTCCAACAAGGACATCAAGGACAAGAATCGCCCGGAGATCATCGTTCACATCAGCGTCGAGGACCTGATCGAAGAGCAAATGACCCGCAGTATCGCGCGTTACGCAGACGTCAATCCGTCTGACATAGCCTTGGGCAAGATTGTGGACATCAAGGCCCTACGCCGGGCCGCCGCTCAGGCTATCGAGCAGCCCATCTACCGCATCGGCGAATCTCTGGCTGCCCCGGATGTCATGCGCTTCCTCACCGTCACCAACATGCTTCGATGCCTTGATGCACTGGTAAATGGCGGCATCATCGAAGGATTCCGGCCGGTCATTCGCCTGATCGTCTTTGATTATCTCCAGGCATTTCCGCTGGATACCGAGGTCGAGAAAGTCGAGATGGACAAACAGCGCCGTCTCCAGGTGCGCAATGACTACTACCGCATTCGGGAGGCCGGAAACCGCTATGGCTGCCCCACTCTGACAGCCGTGCAGGCCAAGCAAACTCTGGCTGGCCACATGCCTCCGCTGATGATTCCTGGCATGTACGATGGCGAGGAGTCTTCGGCCATCGGCCAGCGTAGCGACGGTATCTTGACTATCTGGATGCCCAAGACCACCAATCAAGTCGGGACGCGCATCGAAAAGGGCAGCATCTCGCTGCCTGTGACTGATAATCTGATGCTCATCAGGGTCGCCAAGCAGCGCGGAAATCTCCCCGCCGGTCAAATCTTCCCCTGCTACATCGACTACAAGAAGCACAGCATTGGCGTCATGGATCTCAAAACCATCAATCTTTAGCGAGGCCCACATGGGTAAGTTCAACACTGACGACATCAAGACCCGTAACGATCTCCGAGCAACCATCGAAAAGTTGACCGGTGTAACTTTTAAGAAGGTTGGCGGCTGGTGGTTTACAAAGTGCCCGATCCATGGCGAAGATACCCCGTCGTTTCACATCAAAGATTCGGAGCCGGACTTCTTCAAGTGCGAAGGCTGCCGGGCCAGTGGCGATGTCATCAAATTCGTTCAGACCCTCAAGCAAATGGACTTCAAGGAAGCGTGCGAGTTCCTTGGCGGAGACGCTGAACTTAATCCCATCGAGGCCAAGCGCCTGGAAGAAGAACGCAAGGCAGAGACCGAGGCCCGGATCACCAAAGAGCAGCAGCAATTACTGGAAGCCCGCTCCCGCTTCAATGCCACTCGCGTCTGGGAGAAGTACAACGCAGCCATGAAGCCAGAAGACGTTGCATGGTGGGAAGGCCGTGGTGTAGAAGCAGATTGGCAGACCTACTGGAAGGTGGGTGCTGTCGATAGTCTGTGGAGCTGCTACGGCAAGGCGTTCTCCATCCCCTATCTCACCCCGGCCGGAGTTGCGGTTACCTGCCAATACCGCTTCAAGACCCCAAACGGACTGGGGCCATACCGCTTTGAGCCGGACTTGGGCAAAAGTGCCTTTATTGCTAGACCGGACCTGTCGTTTCGTAAGATACTGATCGTCGAAGGCGCAATTAAGGCTATGGTTGTTGCACAAGTCCTGTCTGAAACAGACTGGCAAGTCATAGGATTCCCGGACAAATACAACGCCGGCGGCATCTATGACCAATTGAAACAGTCCAAGCTGGCCTACGTCTGGCTGGACCCGGACGCCTGGCAGAAACAGCAGAATGACACAACTCCATTTGTTCCGTGGCCCGTGCGACACGCCAAAGAAATCGGGCCGCACGCCCGAGTCGTTCAATTTCCTGAAAAAGTTGACGACTGGATTCTCTGGAGTAAGTGCGATAAAGATGCGATTTTTGACATTCTGAGAATGGCGAGAAAAGCGTAATGGGATCCTTGAAAGACTTATCTGGTCAAAAATTTGGAGAACTCACTGTCATTAGTCGAGATGGCTCAGACAAGCGCGGCAGGGCGACGTGGCTGTGTAGTTGCTCGTGTGGAAAATCTGTCGTTGTTCAGTCGTATCTCTTACTTAGCGAAATGACCAAAAGCTGCGGTCACCTCAAGGGGTGTAAAAAGGATATTTCTGGACAACGATTCGGAAGACTTGTGGCAATAAGAGAAGTTGGAAGAACATGGCAAATGCAGGTGAAGTGGTTATGCCAATGTGACTGCGGAAACACAGTAGAGGTAATAACCAGATCTCTAACAGGCGGCAATACGGAAAGTTGTGGATGCTATCACAAGGACGTTGTATCGTCTCTATTTACAACTCACGGTCTATCCTATACCAGAGAATATAGGAACGCCAAATGGACAGAGCGGGACGAGAAGGAGCACAATCTCGACTCTGAATGGACTCCAGAAATGGAAATCGCATTATGCAATCTTCAGCAAAGATGTGTTGTCTGCGGAGGATCCAAGCACATGAGCACCGATCACGTACAGGCCCTATCGCTTGGATTTGGTCTCAAGCCAGGAAATGCTGTGAGATTGTGTAGAAGTTGCAACTCCAAAAAGAACGATAAGCCTCTCGACAAACTTCCAGCGACGATGCGCTACAAGATCTCCCAGTCAGCAAACGAGTTTTTAGAGCACTGGAATTCCGCAAGCAAGTAGCCCATATCGATCGATAGAACCCATCCCAAAGGAGTCTAAACCTCATGAACCTGACACCCTCTCAGCAGAAGGCCATCGATGCCCTCATCGCCGCCGGCGAGACCGAAGCCGCCCACGAAGCCAGCCGGGCCTTTGCCGACGGCAAGACCTACAACGCCAGCAAGCGCCGGCTGCCCACCCGCATCAAGAAATTCATCTCGGACGCCAACTTCTGGACAGCGCAAGGACGGAAGTAATGGACGACAATCCTGTGATGAACCGAGTCGCCGACGCTGTCTCGCTGGCTGAGATGGTCTGGGGAGAGCAGGATGCGCAGATCGATGACATGGCCCCTGTTGTGGCGTCGTATTACGAAAGCATCCTGGCCGGGACGCCTGTCCCGCTGGCACTCCAAGCCGCCCAGGAGTTCTTCCAACACATCCTGGAAGAGCGCGCGAAGCCCAAAGAGGCTAAGAAGAAGGTGAAGCGTGTACTACATCCTCAAGTTGAAAACTGAAGGCCGATCCTGGGAAAACACCGCCGTCGGCGAGTTCAAGTGGGCGCGAGACGACAAACAGGCCCAGGAATACGCCCAGCTAGTCGCCAATGTCCGCAACGTTCAAGTGCGCTGGAATAGGGAAAATCTGTTTCAAGGCCACTACGTAGACCCGGAGGCTTCAGTTGAGTAATTCTTACCGCATGATCCCACAGGAAGTCCTGGAGTCAGACTACGGTTACGGAAGGGCTGGCGACGAGTTCTACTACATCGGCACATGGAAAGACCTGACGGATTTCCTACCCAGCACAATGCTCCCGGACTTCCAAATGGCCGAGAAGTGGTATATCAATGCCGAACACGACGAATGGGTCGTCCTGGCAACAAATGGCATGTACCGCATGGCTTCACAAGATGAAGATGCGGCCTGTCGAGGATGGATCAAATGAGCTACTGTCGGTTCAGCAGCGATAACTTCACCAGTGATGTCTACGTGTACGAGAGTGCCGAGGGCTTCGTGACACACGTGGCAGTCAATCGGCATGTCAGCGACATGCCAATCCCGGAATCTGATGGCTCTATCGATCGATATATTGAGCAAGAGAAGTGGCTCAGAGAGGCCGGCCACGTCCCCATCAGACTCCCGGAAGACGGCAAGACCTTCTACGATGAAACCGCCGGGGATTGCGCCTATCGCCTGGAAGCACTCGCGGCTATGGGCTACCACGTGCCCCAGTACGCCATTGACGCCCTGAGAGAAGAAGCCACAAATCTCCAAAACCATTGAAAGTTCTACCAACCGGGCGCAAACTAAGTCATCTCGCCGACCGAGGTTCGCCCGATGACGTTCGACATTCTCAAGATCATGGCAGACGCACGCCTGACCCGGCGCATTCACCCTGACGATTGGGCTTATGTCAAACGAGTGCGCCGGGCCTTTAAGTCTCAAGTCCAGGCCGACATCAACGATCTGGAGATCGACATTTTGTTCAGGAGAATCACCATCATGACTCCGCTTGATAATCCCGCAGAGGCGCTAACCAGCGTCCAGGACTCTATTCGAAGCGCCGAGAGTGTCTACTCTATCTACGAAGACGGCATCGTGTTCGCTACCGAAAAACAGGTCATGGGTATCAACATCGCCATCGAACGCATCCTCAAGGCGCACGGCATCGGGCGTAACGACCGGGTAGAGACGCTGCGCATCCTGTTCAGCCGTCAGCCCGGCCGGTTCACCAGCAGCAAGCACATGACGATGAAAGGCGCCGGCGCATTGAGAGATAGGCTGTACGGACCTGACGCTTTTGTAGACCGTGATACACCCATCCTACCCGATGCCATCCTGGCCGTGACCGAAGCTTACCGTCAGGCCGTCGGGCAATACGTACTCATCTAGGAGGCCCATGCGTACATCCCAACAGATCTCCACTGAAGTCGTCACACTCAAGGCCCTGAAGCCGCTGGTGCCTGAACTGTCCTGGTTCATGGGGGACAGCCACTGGGCGGCCATCGATGCCAGCGTCGAGGTTCTTCAACGCAACCTGAGCAATGCCTTTATCGCTCATCGGTTCGGCGACAACTGGCACACGTTCAAACATGCCGTTCGAGCTCGCGAATGGCTGGACGAGCAGATTGGCATCCCGCCGTCAGCAACCTGGAAGGAGAAAGTGGCATGAACACTACGCCCATTGCAAGCAGTGTCGAATACGTCTCAACCTGCGCTAATGATTACACCGAGCGCGTAAACCTGCCCTCGCTGACCATCACGGGCTACGACCATGTGGACGTGGTGAATTACAAGCTGAAGAGGGCAGCAGATCACGCCCGTAAGCATCCCGGCGTTCCATTCAGCGCAAGGCTCTTGGCGGCCTACGAACACTGGAGGAGTCAGTCATGAATATCCCGACGGATCTTATCCAGGACGCCAATGCCTACGCGCGCAAGAATGACGGTCTGGAAATCATCAGCATTCTGGATGACGACAATACAGTCCAGCGCAAGTTCGCAAGTATCGTCGAGCACGCCATCTGGAGTTATCCAGACCGCGCCCAGATCATCGAAGTCCCATCCGACATATTGGATGGTATCGATCGATATGATCCAGTACCCTAAACCAGGCCAGCGCGTCAGGCTCCACTACCGCCGGGAAACGAGACTGGCAACCCCAGAATCCGCTTCCGGCGTTGTTTTGCTTGCGGGCCGTGGTCCGGGCCCGCATAATGTGCTTGTGCTGTTAGATAGTGGTATCAAGGCCGTTGTGCCGAAAGGAAATCTGAACTATGGGTGAGACGACGGGCATTACGTGGTGTGACCACACGATGAACTTCTGGACTGGCTGTGTCAAAGTCAGTCCGGGATGTGAACGATGTTATGCAATAGACTGGGGAAAGCGTTTTGGAACCGAGTGGGGGCCGAAGGCGATCCGCAAGCGCACCTCAGACAGTAACTGGAAGAACCCATCGAAATGGAACCGCAAAGCAGAGTCAAGTGAGATCCGACGGAAAGTGTTCTGCTGTTCGCTGGCCGACTTCTTCGAAGAGAATCCGCAAATCACAACCTGGCGCGAAGATGCACTCAGTATCATCCAGAAATGCCATTCGTTGGACTGGTTGTTGCTCACAAAGCGCCCGGAAAACGTGGTTCCTCAGATCGAAATGGCAATCGGGGAGGCCGCTGAGGAATTCTTCTGGGAAAACTCTCACGTCTGGATTGGGTTTACCGGCGAGAATCAGCAGTGGTTTGACAAGAGATGGGCGCACGCCAGTCAGATTCCTGCGGAAGTCATCTTTGTGTCCATTGAGCCCATGATCGGACCGGTCGTTCTGCCAGGTGACTTCCTTGCGCGTGGAAACAATGTCTGGGTCATCTGTGGCGGAGAGAGCGGCAAGGACACTCGGCCGATGGACGTTCAGTGGGCGTGCGATCTACGGGACCAGTGCGTGAACGCCGGAGTGCCATTCTTCTTCAAGCAGTATGGGGCTATCGGCGGCGACCAAACCCTGCATCACGGCGGGGACTTCCTGGACGGCCAGCAGTGGCATCAGTTCCCCCATATCGATCGATAGGAGCAACCCATGAACATTCTCTACAGATTCCAAGTGTGGCTAGACGATCATCTCCCGGTAGAGTGCTGCCTGTGTGGCCGCTGGCTCTTTGCCAAAGACGCGGACATCATGCAGAACACGCTGGGGAAGACCTTCCCGGCGCATCCCGAATGCAAGTACGACTACGAGAATCCATACTCAAAGGCGGCCAAGAAATGAACGACGCCAAATATCAATCCGCCTGCCAGACCATCAAGGCCATGCGCAAGACGCACCTGACACTGCGCATCGACCCCTACACCAAAGGCGATGCTTACCTGTACGCGCTGCTGGCCTCGTACGGCTACACCTGGTCACAAGAGGGCTGGGTTCCATTCGCCGGGAATCCGATGATCATCCATGCTTGAGTGTCGTCTCCAGACCAAACTCCTCCTCCTGCGCACGCAAGGCCCGCTCTGCCCACTCTGCCATTCCCGGCCCGTCTCCGACCTCCACGAGATTGTCCATATTCGTGGCGTCCAGAAAGGTAGCAAGTACGCCCTTGAAGGAGACTATGGGCAAGCCGTCTATGCGCCGGGAAACACGATCCTTCTTTGCAATACCTGTAACGTGTCAGTCGCGAACTCCATATCGATAGATAGAATACTGGCCCTGAAGATGTCCATGCCCGGCGTGAAGTCAGAAGATGTCATCCAGGCCGTGACCAAAGTGGCGAGTTTCAGTAAATATCCTCGCCAGCACGTCCCGGCTACCATAACATTTAACCAGATCACATACCAAATCATCCCGTAAGGAGAACCATGTCCCCCAAGAAAGCAGCCAACGAAGCCCCTGAACTCAAAAGCATCCATGCAGCCATCAACTGGATCATGTCGCAAGTTGGCTATGTCCAGAAGAAGAAATCCGGCGGCCTGAACTACAGTTTCGCCGGTGAAGCAGCCCTTATCCAGGCCCTGCGCCCCTATCTCGTCGAGGCCGGCGTTACCATGTCGGTCGTTGGCGTTAGCAATAAGCTGCGCGAGAAGTACGAGACCAAGAGTGGCACAGCCATGAACTCGACCGTCGTCGATCTGGTCGTGCGCTTCTACCATGCCCCCAGCGACACCTTCCTGGACGTTTGCTCGAGCGGCGAAGGTGCCGACAGCGGCGACAAGTCGTCTAACAAGGCCCTGACCGGCGCTTATAAGTACGCCTTGCGTCAGACTTTCTGCATCGAAACTGGCGACGACCCCGATCTGGAACCGTCGTCAAAGCAAGAACGTAAGCCTGGAACCCAGACATCTGCCACACGCCCGACTACAACTTCCACTCCTGCGTCGGCGACATCTCAACCTCCCGCTCCAGTTGTGGTTACTGAAACCCTGGAGCAGGCCAAGGCCCGTCTGACAGAAGAACTCACCAAGGAATTCGCGGCCAAGTATCCGGATCGCGCGGCCATCGGCGCAGCCATGAAGTCCATGACGCCGGCGCTTGCCTTCACGGATCCGGCGCAGTTCTCAAACATCAAGGCGCAGTTGGTTATGCTGGCGACCGCCTAGCACCCATCGGGGCAGGTGCTGTCCTGGCCTGCCCCGTCTATCGATCGATATGACCCATCTGCTCGTCAATGCAAACTCCCTGAACATTCCGCTGACTAACGAATCAGTCCAGTGCGTCATCACATCGCCTATCTACTGGAACCTACGAGACTATGGCGTTAAAGGCCAACTTGGCCAAGAGCCTACCTACCAGGAATATGTCGCCAATCTTATGGTCGTCGTGAGCGAATGCTGGCGCGTCCTGCGCTCAGACTGCACGCTCTGGATGGTGATTGGAGATTCGTACATTACAAATCCCGGCAATGGCAGGGGAGGCGGTTCAACTTTGGGAGGTGGTAAGCCACATCTTGATGGAAAGAACAGATCGTGTCGTCAATCGCTCAAAACCAAAAACCTCGTTGGTATTCCGTGGCGCGTAGCGTTCGCCATGCAGGACGCTGGCTGGATTCTTCGCTCGGACATTATCTGGAATAAGCCAAACGCGAAACCCGGTAGTCAGACCGACCGGCCCACCACCAGCCATGAATACGTCTTCCTGTTCAGCAAACAGTCTCGCTACTACTACGACAACGACGCCATCAAGGAACCTGCGAAGACCTGGGCCGGACGCGCGGCAACTTTTGAGCGTTCTGGCGCAGTTTCAGAGCACGTTCTTCCGGGTCAGTCCGTGGCAGAGCATCGCCCAAGTCGCAATGGCAAGAACTCGCTGCGCTCGGTTGGTCTGGATCGCGAAACTGAAACCGGGAAAGCCAATCGAGATGGCCGCGATATGTCGCGAGTAGGCCCAGTGCCTACTCGCACCAAGCGCTCGGTCTGGAATATCGCTACTGTCCCATACCGCGAGGCGCACTTCGCAACATTCCCGCCAGCGCTAGTAGAGCCTATGATCCTGGCCGGGAGCAAGCCGGGCGACATTGTGCTCGACCCATTCTCTGGCACCGCGACCGTCGGACAAGTATGCGAGCAACACGGTCGTCACTTCATCGGCCTTGAACTTAACCCGTTCTCAAACGGCCTGGCGAAGAAACGCCTGACTAATATCGATCGATAGAAACTCCCAATCCCCCCAAGGAGTCTTATGCCGCTAACGAATAGCAAACTCAACCAAATGTATCCCCGGCATGGCGCGTGGATTGCCTCCATGCCCAAAGCCGAGGCCGAAACCTGCTTCAAAGTCGCCGAAGACCTGGCCGAGAAGCGCCGGAACCTGTCCTGGAAATCCGCCGGCGAGTTGCTGGAGAAGGCCGGTCTATTCGAAGCAGCTTGGCGAGATCCCTACGCGCACAAGATGTTGGCGCTGGCAAAGAGCGCCGGGATGACCTTGACCGAAAACGGCTGGGTGGAGAATAAGCAATGATCCTGTCTACCACTAACATCCATCAGCAAATGATCGACAAAGGCTTCTGGTCGCCGGAAAAACGCCAGTTGGACTTCCTGTCCTGGAAGATTCAAGGCCAGCTGCTGCACGTCCTGATCGAATGCGAGGAATGGCCACAATCCGAGGAAGACATCGAGGAAGCGGCTGACATCTGCATCGTCATCGCGGATCTATTAGGCAGCCTAGGAACGCACATCGAACTGGAAGACATCATGCCCGGCGAGATGTCCGTCGATTACTGGCGCTATGTGGCGCTGGCCGCAGACCAATACCGCAGCACAATTTCCTGACAGGTATCATCCAAGACCTGATGGACTTCTACGGCAAAGTCGCACTGTTGGAGGCCATCGAGGCCAAATGCGCCAAGAACCAGACACGCGGCGAACTCTACGGGGTGGCGAAATGAAGTTCGATCCGAACGGAAAGCATGAAGTCTACAATATCGACCTGGATGGCACACTCACCAATGGCGAACCATTCTGGGAAGGAGTCCCGGTAACAGCCAATGCCGTGATGGTCGAAGCGCTAAAGCGCATTTACGCCGCAGGAAATATCATCATCATCTGGACAGCCAGACAATGGGAATATGCGCCAGAAACCGTCGGCTGGCTTATTGCGCACAGAATTCCGTTTCATGGCCTGATGATGAGTAAGGGTGGAGCAACCTATTACGTTGATGACAAAATGATGCTGTTCTCGGATTTCATCACAAGGAGCGACCGGTGACTGTCAAAATCACAGAAAAAGACGAGTGCGTGCGGCTTGAGATTGATGGCTCCAGCGGCGACATCGAGATAGAACGAGCCTATGCTAAAGAAGTCCAGCGCCTATTCGAAGTCTTCAAGGCCAAGCAGAAGTCCTATGGGCGCGGAAACATCTCAAAGTTTGGAGAGAAAGGCGTCTTAATTCGGAGCAGTGACAAACTAGAGCGTCTTCTCCGTATGGTCTGGGGAAATGTTGCCAATCCCCTACAGGACGAAAGCATCGAAGATACTTGGGGAGACCTCAGTGTGTATGGCGCAATTGCTCTACTTTGTCGAAAGGGAATCTGGAAATGATCAACGAATCAGACGTCATCTGGGACTTCGAGGGTAGCGAGCAGTGCGATCCTTACGGCCATCTGGCCGACGGAACGACCGTCACTCGCGAGAAGGACGGCACACTCAAGGCATGGAATCAGATCACGCTACGCGATCCACTGAGCGGAAGTCGCCGGCAACGCGCCATCATCGCCGAGATGCGCAACGCATGACGGGTGATACTCACGCCAGGGCCTCGCTAGTCACCAGCGCCGTTGTCGCGGTCGTGCTGCGGCCGGACATTGGACATGCTATCGCCGGCTTCTTCCTATCTCTGGTCTCGTCAGCTATCCCAGATTGGGTACAGGTGAATATCCCATTCATCACCTGGAAGGGCGTCGAAGGTCACAGAGCGGCCTCGCATGGCCTACTAGCCGCCTTTCTGACAACGATGATGGTGTATCCGTGGGCTGGTTACGACCTTGCGATCTTCTGGGGAGTAGGCTACCTATCGCACCTGACGCTGGATGTCATCACGGGCTACGGCGTGTACCTCTTTAGTCCCATTCCGACGCTGGTGGGCATTCCATTATCCAGGAATGGCGATAGTCTTGAGCGATGGATGAACTCACTCGCCCTGCCGATCTGTATCGCCATTCTTGCGGTTGGGGTAATTTGGGGATAATTTTGGGAAACAAAGACGAACGCGCCCGGCAAAAGAAGGCGTACTATAAAGGCTATTACGCCTTAAATGTTTCTCAGTGCAAGTACAAGATCGGGTCTGCTTGCTGGCATGCGTGGATGACTGGATGGGAAAATAGAGCGTCTTCCGAACGCGATGTAAGACCAGACGAACAAAAAGACCCTATCAATTGATAGGGTCTCGTATTTTTAAGAGAACACTCCACGTCTGAGTTTGTCCACGGCCCAAGTAATCAGGCCGTATACTGTGACAACTCCCGGCAAGATCAGGAGGACGCTCAGCTCTTCGAACAGTCGCCTAGCCATCGTTCTACGGATGCAATTGCTTAAACACTGTGTCATAAACCGACTGACATAGGTCGTGAAGCAGTTGGTGAAGTGATTCGTCGCGAAGTTTGGCTAACATCTCCAGTGCCCATTTGATCCCCGTCGGTAGCGTTTCAATTACCTTCTCGACAGCCGCTACCATCTTCTCCTGGTTCTCGGCCGTTCCTAATTCCTTTTCGACCGCCAGAAACGCCGCAAGAACAATCTTCTGGAAGGCATCCTTATCCAGAAAGTAGATCAGGATAAGTCCCCCCACGACTACAGCATAGGGCGCAATCATCTGGCAAAACGCAATTATCTCATTCATGGCTCTCCTTTAGGGTTTTGGTATTCCGGCTATAACGGACGCCAGAGTATGGAACACAGTCGTAAATGCCGTTGCGATGAGCAGCCAGAACTCCCAGCGCTTGCTGGCGATCAGGGTATTTCTCTCAGCTTCGGTCTTTTTAATTTCGACCTCGGTCTTTTTTACTTCATCATCGGCCTTCAATGCATCCCCCTGCTGTCTGACCAACTGCTCGACCAGACTTTCATTCGCCGGCGGACGCTGTTCAAGAATAGTCTTCTTGAACTCGTTGTAGAGCCTCATCTGCTCTGCCTGGTGAACCTCCAACTTACTTAACCGTACCAGCACGGACTCCGTTCCGTTGCCCACGTACATCGACTTATTCAACTTGTCGATGTGGTCCATCATATTCTCAAGTCGCTCGGCAATCAGGATCGTTCGCTCGTCGATTCTCCCGATTGCTTCCTGGTCAGTTCCGGTCATCGTTTTATCCTGTAGCCGGTTGCAGGACTCGGCAAAGTGTGTGCTACGCAAAGATTTCAGTCAGCAGCGCCGACTTATTTGAGAGTCGCCAGTCGTCATCAGCCCAGCGATAAAACACCATACCAGTAATCGGCTGATGTCCGGCGACAGAATTCCAGGTCTCCACATGGGCCTTCGCACGCCGAATCCACTCCGTACTGGTCGGCAGCCAGCCCAGGGTTGTCGCCGTGATCCGCTGGGGATTGACCTCGCCAAGATAGACCGGGAGCGCCTTGAAGCGAGTTGGCGCCACTTCCAGACTGGTCTCGATCGTTCGGAAGTGCAGATACTGCCACTTGAGCGGATCGTCCGAAAACTTCACATAGGAGTCCACTTCGGCGGGGTCGTTGCTCTGGGTCTTGGGGTGCAGGAAGAGCGCGTCAGCCCCGGAGATGCCATTGAGGATCGTCATCCACCAGTCCCGGTTGTTGCTGCCCGGCCCGTAGTAGGGGTCAATCGCCGACGGACCCAGTTTCACCGTGGTCGGAATAGCGGCCCAGACCCGGTTGTAGGAGTTGATGTAACCAGCGACGGTAATGGGTTCGCCCGCCGGCCACTCGCTCTGATTGTTGACCTCGTTGCCATACTGGAAGGCCGTAACACCTTTCGAGGCTTTCATGGTCGCCACACAGGCCGCCTCAAACGCCGGGAGTTGACTGGCGGGCGGTAGCGTTCCCGTACCGTCCGCGTAGCCATAGTTCAGCCGGACGATGATCTGAATCCCAGCATTTGCGAACGCCGTGTAGTCCAGTGCAACGGCCTGATTGGTCACGCGCACGTGGTCCAGGGCTATGCCCTGCTTGCCGTTGTCCTTCATCCAACCCGCGCCACCGATGTCATGCAGACCCACCTTGGCGGCTGGAACAGTCGCGACATAGGGAGCGATCTTGCCCAGTTGTCGAAGATACGAGAAGTCGGCATTGGGTGTAGACCAGGCCAGATCAAACTCTGCCCAGGTCAATCGCCGGTTCTTACCATCCTGGTTGTGCCAATAGGGGTCATGGTAGATGACTGATTGTTCGGTGTAGCCTACAATCACCAAGAAATGTCCGCTCGCGTAATCCTGGTCATACTTGGCCTTCGCAGGAAGTTTGGCATAGTTGATCAGGGCAACAATCGGCTTGCCCGCATCAATACTCGCCTTGATCTGTGTACCTGAATTGCCAATCGTATTGGTGACGCTATACCCAAAACGCCTGGCGGCCATATCCAGATTTCCCCAGCCAACAAATAGGAATCCGGCACCAAGACCAGTGGCCTGACTCACTTGATCGACCGTCACTGGCTTCTGAAAGTAGTTGAGAGCCATCGCCAAGCAAGCCGGGCCGCAGTCCCCCTTGGCGTAATCAGCGTCAGTGCCATCCAGTTGGTTCAGATAAGGAACGGATAGTGATTCAACGATTTCCTCAATGGGAATATCGTCAATCACCAGGCTTCTTTTGAGTGCGCCGGGCGTAGGAACGGTCAGTGAACTCACCTGGACGCCGGGATAGTATTCCGCAAACCACTCCGTCAGATTTCCCGGCCACTCATTGGGGTTGACTGCGATAACTTTGCGAACATCCAGATCGCCCAGACCGGCCACATCGGCCGATTTGGTGACATCCAGCCCGGCGGCGCCTACGGCCGCATACCAACTATCGCCATATTTTGCCGTCGCTGGAAACAGCACGGTCTTTTTCTCGAACTGAATGCGTGGCTTACCGCGACAGCCCTCGATAGGCGGTGGATCAACCGGCTCGATCCCGATCACCGGATCGCCCTCTGGTTCACCATTGGGCGTGATGGACACATAGTCTCCAAGTTCTGGCAAGGCATCCCTGATGTTCTCGTCGCCACCTGCCTGATAGAGACAGCAACCGACAACTACAGCATCTCTGCGCAGTTCAGAATCGTACCATTTCGCGTCTTCCAGCCAGACCGCCTCGCCAATTCCGCCGAATCCGCCCACCCCGGCGCTGGCCTCGCCAATCACCAGCAATGGATCGGCGTTGAAGGGATGCAGGAATTGATAGGCACGACGATAGCGCAGCGCCAGATGTGGCGCACTGGCCCGCAGGCTAGTCGCAGGGCCGCCATTAGCCGCCGGACTCCCAAAACCGTACTCGTGCAGGATCAGAATGTGGCCGTGTGTCTTGGCATACTGCAAGCTGGGCACCAGTTTCGCCCAGCACTGTTCCGGTGTGGCGATGACTTCGTGAGTTACCGGATCAAGCAGGTCTTTGGGGTTGCCAGCACTGAATGCGTAGAGCGCCAACTTGAAACCATTGGCCTCGGCAATCACCATGCATTCCAGCGTGAAGGTATTCAGCCAGCCAAAGGCAGCCAGTGTCGGCGGGTCTTGCTCGTTGAGCGGGGCGTAGTAGTGAGCGCGATTCTGACGCCAAGACGGCATCTGGGCCGCCATCCAGCGCTGGGCACTCAGAACAGGATCGCCCACATAGACATCGCCGGGCCCGTCGCCACCGCCCACGGTCTGATCGGTGTTCTTATGGCGAAAAACGACAACGGTCTGTGGACTGTAGTGCTCCACGTCCGGCCACACATCCTGATCGACTGAGAAGATCACCGGGATGGGACTGCCACCCGCCGAACACCTCGCCAGCATCTCCCCGAAACCACGCCTGTCCCCAGATGAAACATGCACGCCTAATTTGCCCATTAGCCACCTCTATCACGACATTATGTCTAAACAATCTCGAACTGTCTACTCTTTTCAAAGGATCGATACGACGGTCAATCTATCCTGGATAGCCTGCCTGGAGACTGTCACCCTGGCGCCATACGAGACTGCTCCAGGTTTGCACCGAGCATGTCGAATCCCGCCCTGGTCCAGTCGAATAGTGCAATACCCGTCATCTGACGAAGCGTCCATGACTGTGCCCTGAAAAGACAAAGTCTGACTGCGCGTCTGAAGCATGGCGTGCATGCTACGAGCCAGTGTTCTGGGCGTCATAGATTGCCTCCGCCAAGATTATCGATCGATAGGGTTGGATAACCAGACGAGCCAGCAGTCGTTGTCAGCGTAAGATTGAACTTAAGCGTCTGGTAGGGTTCAGCCAGATTGTCGGTCTCAATGATCTTGGCCCCATTCTTGTAGGCCGCGATCTTGTTGCCGTACACCCTGATCCCAAACTTGTCGCCAATCGTGAAGCCCTCAGCCGATGCGTACTCCACATTGTTCACGCTCAGATTGGATCCGGTAGTCTCAGCGTCATCGGACGAGAAAATCGTCAATTTATGTTGCGGCAAATCTTCTATGCCATTAAGAGTGAGCATAAACCTTGCGTAGTACCACCCTTCGGCATGACCAATCCAGTTATCGGTATAGACTGGATCGCTGTCCGATACCGCGCAGTAGAACTCGCAGTTTCCGGCGAATTCCTGAATCAGCGTTTGATTTCCAAAGGGAATCCCGCTCTCATTGTCAACATCATGGGTAGCGCACTGGCCGTCTTTAGTGACCAGCGCCCAGGTCTCAATGGGATAGGTTGGATTGAATTCATGCCTCTCCCAGAGCTTGCCGGGTGGCGGTCCCTGATTGCCACGATTGAAGTCGTCAAGGATCCAGGTCAGCGGGAAGATGTCCATATCCATCGTGCTGGTTGTTGCGCTGGCGATGTTCGACCAGGCGCCAGCGCCCGCGGAATTGTATGGCGCAACCCGATAGTAGTAGGTCGTCTCAGGCTCAAGACCCGTGTCGCTGTAATCCAACGTCGTCTCAGAGACATCGGGCAGGACCGTGAAGGTGGTTCCGTCCAGGCTGCGCTCGATATGGAAGCCAATCTTGTTATAAGGCGATCCGTTCCAGGCCAAATCAATAATCTGCGCGCCCTGAACCGACGTGGCGGATAGGACTGTTACAATCGTTTCGCCAACTTCTTCGCCGGCTGTCAGCACAACCGTATTCGACCACGCCTCACTGCCGCCGCCATCGAACGGGCAGACCCGATAGTAGTATGTGGTCCCGGAGACGCCGCTAGTGTCCAGGTAAGACTGGACACTAGCACCTACATCCGCCAGTGAAGCAAACGAAACGCCATCTGTGCACCGCTCGATGTGGTAACCAGTCTCAGAAAAGATGGTATCGCTCCAGAACAACATAATGTTCTTGGAGTTTGGAATCGACATTCCGGCAATGTACGTCGTGTCATTCAGGCTACCATCGTCGGTTCTGGCCCGAGCAATGTTCGACCAGGAGCCGGCGCGAGAAGACGAGAAGGGCCGCACACGATAGTAGTATGTGGTATCGGCGCCAAGGCCGGTATTGGTATACTCCAGTGTCGAGGCAGAGACCGTGGCAAGTAGTGTGAAATCCACGCCATTGGTGCTGCGCTCCAACCGGAATCCCGTCTTGACGAACTCTGTGTCATTCCAGGCCAGATAGATCATCTGGGCGCCCGGAATGTTCATGGCCGCCAGCACCGTTCCACCATCGCTTGTCGGATTTTCTCCGTCTTCTTCTCCGTTCCAGTTTCCGCTCAGAACATCCGAAGGATCAAGCGAGCCAAACCAGTCGCCCGACAGCTTGTAGCGAGCCTGGGCAACCGGTGCACTACTGGAATCAGCCAACACAGAAACCGTCACGTTATCCACCAGATAAGAGTCTCCCCCGACGCTTCCTACCGTATCATCTAATTCCACCAGCGGATTGTAGGTTCCGCCCATCTCAATCGCTCGCATACTACGCCGAACGCCCGCGACAATTCCCAGCGCACCGGCCAGCATCTCGTCTTCCGTGATGGCGTTAGGGTCGTCTTTCTTATCGAAGAAATGTCCCCATGTAATGGCTCGCGACCGCTTAATGAACACATCCCGCTCGTCGCGAGCCGCCGTGTATCTAACGTGGGACGGCGACATCAAATCAATCTCGCGCGCCACAGACTGCGCCGTTCCCGGCAGAACCCAGGCTATATCGGCCTTCGTGCCAATCTGGACCTTCTTGAGCCGCAGGCTACCATCAGATTGCGAGACGGGAACGATACTGGAGGTTCCCAGCAACCGTCCAAGCGGATTGCTAGCCGTCTCTCCAGGATCGATTGAGAACACGTCCGTCACACGACCGGCCACGGACACTCGGATACTGTCGAAGCTCATCGTTCCGCCGGAAGAACCAAAGAGAAGTCGGTCGCCGATTGTCGTCTCGGGGTAGACCGGGAAGACTCCGGAGAGAACCTTTCGGTCGCCAACGTAGACCAAGACCGTCAACCAGTCCTTGACCAGAGTTGTGTCCTGTGAATAAACCACCCCCTCACTTGAGAGCGTAGAGACCACCACGCGCAGACGGCCTTTTGCTGACGAGCACGGCGCCGAGACCTTGATGTCGTCCCCGGACTCTTTCACGCGCACTAGACAAGTCGCTACGCCACTGGCGATCTCAATCTGAATCGGCGTGTCGTCTGTCGCAATGGCCAGCGGATAGATCATGGCGTAATCAGACGTCACCTCGAAATCTGCCACGAATGGAATGAAGAAGATGGGACTGTCGGCCACTTCGGCGAGCTCGTTGTCCGACCAGGCTTCACCTAGCAACTTGTCGTCGGCTGTGACATCATGCAGACCGGAATAGGCATACAGCGCCTGTTGGGCATCTTCCGTTGTGTAGCAGCGTTCCTCGTTTGAGATCATCGCATTGCCAAAATATATCTCACGCTGGCTTTCTTCGTGTTCGATGCGGATATTGTCCACGGAGAACACGATCGGAGAACTGGCATCTATCGAATCGGGGTCGTAGAAGAAGAACGTGACCCCGTCGATGGTCAGGTCGTGGATGTTGTCGCAGGTAGCCTCGAAATGGTTCCACTCCTGCATGTTGGTGTATTCCACCGAATTGCGCCAGGCTTGTCCACCATTGAACCAGACCTTAGCCTTGACACGCAGGCGGGCGTTTTCGTCACTACTCTGAATATAGACATCGGCCTTGAACCGCATCTTGGTGATACCCGTCAGACCCAGTGGTGTACCAGCCAGTGTGCCGTCGCCAATCTCATACTTAAACCCACTCTCGGCATAGACGCCTGTCTGGGTAGTGCATAAGATCGACCGTAAGGACTCAAAAGTCCAACTGGTGTCCGTATTTACGGCGCGGGTTTCAATCGAAGAGCCGTGCACGTAAGTGTCGGCATTATCCAGATCGGTAACGTTGGCAGCTACTTCCACCTCGGCATCACTACCGTAATCGACAAAGATACCCGTGCCTTTGGCGATGTAAGCGCAGTAGCCGTAGGTGTACGGCCAGTCTGCCAGTCCGCCCTCTAGTGTTGGTCGGTCATAGGTCGTTTCGCCGACCGGCGCCAGGAATTCATTGTTCCCCATGCCGATGGCCTCATACGACAACAGAGTCGTTGCGTTGCCCAGGCCAACGATCACCTGGACCGAGATGATATTGTAGTAGGCCCGGACTGTGATTCTCCCGGCGTAATAATCATCATAGCCGCCGGTCACTGCCGGGGAAATCACCGGCGAACCCACTGTGGTATCCACGTGCGTGACTTCATAGGTCGCTGCCTCGCCATCCACGCCGGGAATTTCGGTCGTCACACTGCGCCGGAACATCAACTGGAAGTCAGACGTGTTATCGGCATTAGGCGTAATCCGCACCCACCAGCCGGCGTGCTGATCTTTCATCCGAATACCTAGGCCGGCGTATTCATTGTTGTCCAGGGCGTCCGCGGCCGTACCACCAACGGTCTTCACCGGCGACTGAATGCCACAATAGAAATCGATGTCTGCCATGAAGGCACAGTTCATCGACCGCTTAATCAGGTCGGTGATTGCCACACCTTCGTCGTCGTCACAGGAGTGTTTCAGACCAGTAGCCGAGCCTGTCCAGGCCCCGGTCTTGATGATCGTATGCTTCAGGCCGCTGGCCCCAGACGTATCCTCGTCGTACATCGGTGCGAAGTTGTCGCCGCCAGACTCCACGCCCAACCATTCGTTGCTGTCTGAGTTGCCACTGACGGTCGCCAGCACAGATAGGTCCTGGACCTCCAGTACAACGCTACCGTCTAGGCCCGGCGTCTCTTTGACTTTAGAGACCAGACCATATAGCTGATCGACCAGGATGTCTTCTCGGGTCGCCGTGATCGTCTCAGATTGCGAACCGCCGGCGGTCATGTAGGTCGCCTCAATGGTCTCGATGCCATCGACATTGATGACGCACTCGCCAGTCAAGTAGTTGATCGTGCCGCGAATCGTCGCGCGGCTATACGCGAATGTGCTCGTCACGGCCGCCAGGGCATAAGCCTCAGGCAGCGTCAGTCCGATAATTGAGACTTCGCCTGTGTCATAATCCACCGTGCCGGATGCAGATGTTTCTACTACCGAAAACGTGGCATAAATATCCACGTTTGTTTCGGTATCAAACACCAGCGTGATGCGGCGCGTCTCATATTCAATCGTGCCCGTGATACCATCCGGGACAGACTCATAGCCGCCCACTCCATCGTCGGTAATCGTCCAAGTGCCATTAGTCAGGACACACTCGCCGGAAACCGCCTCAGCCGGATAGTCGAACGTAATAGACAGGGTGGGATCACTGGGCATATCTGCGGCCAGAATAGACACGTCGGCCGCTGGAATGGTGACGTCAATTCCACCTACACCGTCGTCGCCGGTCGTTTCACCGTCACAAGTCAATTCCACTGTTCCGGGCACCAACTCGGCGTAGTTCATAGCATGCGTCGAACGCACCAGTTCGCCCTCAGCACTGATGACCAAGACCGCCGTGTCGGATCCGTCTATATAGGGCACTCGCAATGAACCATAGCCGTCGTCTGACAGGATATTGAATCCGGCCAGGGTCATTTCAACCGTGCTCTCCAGGACCGGAACATTCACCAGCGTGAAACTGGAAATGTCACCGACGGCATGGTTATAGCCAAGACTTAATCGTGCCCGCATCGCGCGTAAATCGTCCAACAAATCATGGTTGCTCACTTCGCCACGTAAGAGACCGGACAACCCATAGCCAGTATCGGCCACATTGACCGTCGGATCTCCCAGCGTCACAGAAGCCACCCGGCGATTATCGATCGATAGACTCAGGTTCGTGACATACTCCGTGGCATCCAGCGTGTTGTCTGCACAAGCCATACCCATGTAGTCAGTTGCCAGTGCACGGAAACAGGTCTGACCAGAACCTGTAGCACCGGCGCCGACGAGGTACATCTGGTCGCCGTTGCGAATCAACACCACCGGCGAATGCTCGGCTATCGTCAGGTCGGAGTCGGCCAACTCCGGCAAGTAGATTGGATTCTCCCAGTTAATGCCATCGGCGCTCTTGGAGACACACAGCACCATCGTGCCATTGTGATTGCGGAAGTACGTGGCATAAACCATGCCGTCGTATTCAGTGAACTTGATATGGCCCAACGAACGATCGTGCTGATTGTCCACCTGATCCATGACATAATGCGACGACCAGATGTGATTAACGTAATCGAATTTGAAGACCACGATACCCTGCACGCGCTGGGCGACCATCGTCGTCTTGGTTCCCGAAACCGTCCAGTCGTCAATCGGTGGCAGATCGGTCTCCAGCGCTATGATGTCGTAGCCGTCCATTCGCGCGGCATCGAAACTCCGTACCTGATACGGCCAGTAGATGTCACTCACCCACGTTCCGCCACCAAACGTCTCGGCGCTGTAATAGGCCAATCGCCAGTTGCCCTTGGTCGTCGTGCCAATGATGTGGCAGGCATAACCACCAACCCCCACCGCAGATAGGAACTTGTGCAGACTCAGACCAGAGATCGTCCGGGTTGCTCCGCCATCGAAGGGCGACGTGAAGTTCGCTCCGGTTGTTGGAGTGGTCCAGAACCAGTTCGCGGCCGTAGAGTAAGACATATCCGCCGGCGCCGTTCCGAGCGTAGTGGGCGTCGTGTTGAGCCAGGTCTGATCGGCAGTATCCTCATTCGCCAGATCGGCAATGACCACTGACGTCGTGCCATTCCAGGCCGCAGCCTTTATTCCACCAGAGACCAGTGCACAGTCAAGGCTCTTGTAGCCTACTGCGAACGGCGACGTCTTCCTGAGCCAGACCGGCGCATAACGTGTCAGCACCAATTGGTGGACGGCCGCCAGATTCGCGCCGTCTACGTGCGTCGTCAAGGCAGTATATTGTCCTTCGGTTAAGCCGGCTTGTTCGGCAGTAATCACAGGGTATTCTCCTGAAGTTGAATGGTCAGCATCCAGTATTTCTCGCCGGGATCGAGCATCTGCTTACCCACGATGACGGGCAGCACCTTGTAAGCATCACTTGCATCATGGGCTACCCCTTCTTCGTGCCAGTTCGGGATGTAGTAACAGTTCACGCCGTTCAGCAGTTCAATGGCATTCATCTCGTCTCGGGTCGCCACGATGATAAAACCAGCATCCCGGAACTTCACCACAGCCCCGGACGAGAACAGGCGGTTGATAATCAACTTACCCGTCAATCCGCGCTGGGCTTTGACCGCCGGTTCCGACTTGAACTGATGGCCTTGAAACGCCATGCCGTACATCAAGGCCGCCGGATCGAACGTCGCCGTCTCGGCGTAGAGATGGAAGTGGTTCTGGGCGTAAACGGCCATCAGCGACCTCCGTAATCAGATAAGTCGGACGCTGCGGTAGTCACCGAGCCAGACACCTTCTGCCAGAGATTCTTGATGATCTGGTCTGTCGCCTTAAGCCATTCATCCTTAAAGGACTCCAGCGCCTTGACCACCGGACCATCGGCATTACCAAAATTGTAGGCAAACTGATCCGCCTGAGCCTGCATCACCGCTGTGATATTGGCATAGTTGTCAGACAGTTGCGTCGTCAGTTCCCAATTCTTTTGGTTGTTCTCCAGGACGACCTTCTGATTCTCGGCCTCCAGTTTGAACGAGGCGATCGCGTCATCGATACTACTTTGCTGAAGTGCAAACGACGCCTTGGTCTGAGCCATGCTATTGGCGTGACCCTTCGAGGCCAGATCCAATTCGTCCTTCAGGTCCTTCTTGCGCTTGGCGTAGGCTTCATCTTCCACGCCGGCCTGCTGTCCAATCCTCGCCAGTGCCCTAGCAAGATCCTCATCTAGCCATCCTCGCCGGGTTTCAATCCGCCCCAGTTCCTTATCAAAGTCAGACGCCATCCACCGGCGACGTTCCTCGGTGCGACCCACTTCCTTCTGGTAGTCTTCCTCGGCCCACTTCGACCGCTCTTCAAGATGTCCAAGTTCGCGGTTAGTCGAATCCACGCCCATCCCGTACTCGATGGTGTTACGCTCCCGCTGGCGTGCCAACTTGCGCCGGTCACGGCCTGTCGCGAACCGCATGGCCTCGTCGATGTCCTCATTGCCCCAGCCAAACTGCAACGCGCTGCGGTTGGCCTGGAGCATGATGCCCTCTTTCTGCCAACCCTGCTGCGTTTGGTTGCGACCAAAGTTCGTCGAGAGATCCGCCAGACTGTAGTTCAACTGCTGGATGCTGCGACTGAAGTTCGTGGTCAGGTCCTGCTGACTCCAATCCAGTTGCGTATTGCCACGGTTGAAGGATGTCCAGGCGTCCTGGGCGGCATAACCTCGATCGACCCCGGAGTTCCTGCGCTGGATTTCCATCGCCTCCAACGACTGCCGGTAATTCAACCCCGCTGTGCCCAACTCCGTCAGGCTACTACCCTGAAGTTGCCCCAGATTGAAGCCCTTCCAGCCATACCCTCCACCCAGCGTTCCACCCGACAGCGCCAGCCCGGCCATCGCGCTGGAGAAGCCCAGATTAGCCTGCTGCTGCTGGATGTTGAACGACCCAGCGAAGTTGTAGCCAGACTGCCCCTGAGTCAACTGCGACCCGTTGTAGGTCATCTGGCCATTGCCCTGCGAGAAGAAGCCGCCAAACGCCTGGGCCTGGTTCAGGTTTAGGCCGCGGTACTGCTGGGCCACCTGGAAGGCTTGCTGGGCGTCACGCTGTTGACGTTGCTGGAATTCAATCGAGGCCAGTGACTGCAACGGCATCCCGGCAGCCTGTGACGCAGAATAACCGCGCGCCGTCAGGCCCTGGAATCGCGCGATCGGACTCAACTCTCCGGTGGTCAGCGTCCCCAGCGCCAGATTGCTATCCAGTTCGGTGGTGATGAGTTCATTCGCGCCAGCCGCCTCGCCCATCCGACGGCCAACCGCACTCCAGGAACGACGATCGCCAGAGCCAAACTTGGAGTAACGCAGTTTCTGTTCGGCCGTCATGTTCGCGAGGAGTTCCGGGTTGTTCATCCAGGACGAATCAGCGCCCAACGTACGGCCCATCTCGCCAAGACCACTTAACTTCTCGACGGACAATTGAGCATTCAGCCTGTCTGCTTCCGTGAAGTTCTTGTTATCCATCACCTTTGTGATGGTTCCCATGAACTGATCGCTACCATACTGAACGCCGCCCAATCGCGCGATGCTCTGACCCAGATCGTAGCGAGTCTGCATGCCCTGCTGATCGGGGTAGGCCCCTAGCGTGGAAACCAGCTTGCGACCTTGTTCGGTGTTTAACTGCTCGTAAGACAAGCCGACGGTCTTAGAGACCATCGCTGCAATGTTGGTCGCCATCTCGCGACTGACTTTGTTGTCTGTCTCGGCGCTGATCGTGTCGCCAAGCGTAGCAGCTGCACTGGTCTTGCCATACCACCACTGACTCTCTTTTGACTTTCGATACTCTTCGTCGGTCTTATATTGAGCCCGATTCTGCCAGGACATATCGTACAGCCGCTCCGTGGCTGCGGATCCCCAATCCTGGCCTTCTCGAATCGGCTCACCCATCGCCTGAGCAGCCGAGATAGCCAATGATCCAGCCGCCATCCAGGGTAGGGCCTTCCCGGCGACACCCGTTAAGGCTCCTGCAATACCGGTGCTTGCCCCAGCGCCAGCTACGCCCTTTAGGGTTCCAAACCCAGCCTGTTGCGCAATGGAGCCTGCGAAGCCAGCCGCAATAGGCAGGCCAACACCCAGGGCTACATTGTTTGAGGCATAATTTAGAAATCCCGGACGACTTGGATCTGTTCCACCAAACGCCCCGGAGACCATGTTGAACAGCGGGTTGTAAGTGTTCCAGGCTGCGCGCTGATTGCCCCGCTCAAAGTCCGTCAGGTTGTTCTGCTGCCGAATGATGTCCGCGCCGGCGCCCGTGAACTGATTGGTCAATCCCAGACCGGCCATGGCCGATTGCTGCTCGGCCGAGAACTTAGCGTATTCACCCAGTCGCCCCTCAACCGCTCCGCCGGTCATTCCCCACAACCGCTTGGCGTTCATCATGGTCCAGCCCAGTTCGCCCAGGCTGCCAGAGGTCAAGCCACGAATGGCCCGACCGCCCAGACCCCCAGACGCCGTCTGCCGTACGGCCCGGTTGCCAAAGATGCCCGCTTCCGCAGAAGCAGTGTCCCAATCCATCGCGCCCTGAACCGCGCCCCGAATCTCCTGCGGCAGATCGCCAACCTGCATCCCAGTAGAGCGCAAGTGCTTCACAATAGGCATGAGATTCTTTAGCGTGGTGTCCAGCTGGACTTTGTCTTCGCTGGTCATCCCCTTGCCGGTCTTGAGTGCACCGAATCCCACATCCAGATTCTCGCGCATGATCTGGGCGTTCGTCTTGGACTGATCCCCGAAGTCTTTCGACGTGGTCGTGGCAAACTTGACGGCCTTTCCAAACTCCTTCACGTCATTGGCCATCTCGGTCAGGTCAAAGAGCGCTCGCGCAGAATCAGGCATGGCGTTGTTCAGCAGGTCCTGGCGCAGGTTGCCCACGCGCGTCTGCTTGCCGCTGGACGCCGCTTCGATACCCTTGACCAGTGGTTCGGTAATCGAATACTGACTACCGCCAATCGTTACAGCACTGCCTATTGCCGACTGTAACTCGGACATCGGCTTCTGACCGGCGACGTATTGACCAAAGAATTCCTGGCCTTCCTGTGTGCGCAAGGCGTCGATCGAAGTTCCATACTTCTTCTGCATCGATTGGCGAGGCGTCATCGTGCGCTCGTTCTGTAGTACAAGCGTTCCGTCTTGCAGCTTCTTGTAAATCTGCATGACCGCCGTCGGCTGGTCGGCGGTATCTACATTGGTTTGTGGACGAACCGGAGCAGATGCTGTCGGCGCAGACTGACGAGGCATGGCGAAGTTGCCCTTCAAGGCCCCAGAGAACAGCGAAGACGGCGACACGCCACTCAGATCGTCAGGGATAAGTTCCGAGAAAGCAATTTGTCGAGCAGAAGCCAGCGGCCCGGATGCCATACCAAGACTTCCAGACTCACCCTTCTGTAGCCGTAAGGCGGCATTGAACGCACCAGTCACCGTCTTGGCCAGTGACGACTGGAGTTCTGGACTGAGTTGGCTGACCGGTGTATCAAAATCTCCAGCGAACTTGCCACTGACATCCGAGAAGCGAGAGCCCTGAACAAAGCCACTGCCTTTCGCTTCGCGCGCCCGATCGTACAACGGCATATTGCCCGAATCGACCTTCATCTCCTGGCCGATCTCTTTCACGAATCGAATCCAGTCGCTGGTGGGCAGATTAGAGGTTTGTAATTCCGCCAGGAGCGCTTCCTCAAAGCGGTTGATCTTCACCGTGCGGTCGTCGCCTACGCCGTCTGCGGCCTTGAAGTAACGTTTCGTGGTCGCATCCTTCTGGCGCTTGGCCTCTCGGATGGCGCGCGTGCCAAGTAGCTTGGCAAACGCCATGCGCTTATCATTCAACTTGTCGCCAAGCACCATGACATTGGCCGCCAGGTTCTTCCCGGCTCGACCGCTGGCCATGCTCTGTTCGGCATTGGCATACTCACCGGCGGCCAGATATTCATTCAGAAGATCGTCGCCCATCTCTGCCCGGAGATCGAAGAGACTGGACTCTGCCGCCGTCCCAGCCTTTCCGCCCCAACCAGACGCGCGCTGAGTCGCATCGGTTGCCATCGCCAATGCCAACGCCATGATCGTCCCCTTACCCTGTGCGGCCGAGCGCAGGCTATCGCCGAAGACGGACTTGGAGATGCGCCTGGAAAGATCGTCTGCCGTCTTCTCAATCAGGGCGTCCAGGTTGTTGCTACCGGCGGATTGGTAGTGCTGGGCCCGCTTCAGGACGCCCTCCATGCCGCCGCCGAAACCTTCCGTCAGGGCAACTTGGTCTTTCAGGGTAGGGTCACTGGCAATCATGGCAGCAATCATCTGCTGATCGGTACTGTCGCCAGAGATGGCCTTTGCTACGTCGCTAATCCAGGACGCATTTGAGCCATTGGCCCGAAACTCATGGGTTTTCAGCACGCCACGGATGACGCTTTGCAGGAACGAGACGCTGCCACCGCCAGACTTCATGTTGACCTGACGCCAGGGCTGTTCACCCAGATCGGGGCTCAATTGGTCAGTCGCGATACCGGAACCGAAATTGAAACCCTTCATCAGACCGATGCTCTCACGCAAGCCGCCAGAGAACACAATCTTATCCACGGCTTTCTGATAGATGTGGTAGCGCGTGCGCTGTTCATGTTGCTTTTCGGGATCGACGCCCAACTTGCTCAGGACCGCCGGTAGATCGCGCTTAAAGAGGTCATAGCCCAGCTGCATCTCACGATGACCAATGGCCTCGGTCTGCATAGTGCCTTTGGAGACCTCGGACAGCGAGACTTCCTTGGTAGTACGCGCCAGGAAATCATCCAGCGATTCGTTCAGATTACGAACGGGCGACGACCCCATCATATCGATCGATAGATTGGCATTACTCTTGCCCAGTTCGGTGGAACCAATCCCGGCCTTCTTCAGGTCAAACACGAACTTCTGGTATTCATTCAGGGACTTGAAGTTGATCTTAGCGCCCAGAACGGTCGAGAAGCCGTAAGACACGCGCTTCAGGAAACCGGCGCTTGAGGCGGCGTCTTCCATCCCGGCGAATGGCTCACCCGTGCGCAGGACATTCGCTGCAAAGGCGGCCATCCGGTCGCCATCGGTGTCGCCCTGAAGCACGTCGGCCACGAAGTTGGAGATGAACATCCCCTTCTGGCGAGGATCGCGTCCAGCCTCTTCCGGCGTCAGAACCTTCATGGCAAGCATACCCGTCAACCCGCTGCTGCTGTCCGGGCGGCGAATGCCAAACGCATATCGAGCCTGCTTGGCGATCTCGTCCTTATTAGTCGTGCCGTACATCCGGGTCGCCGTGTCGTTGTCGATGACCATGACGTTGAACGGCAGATTGGGGTCCATGACGTACACGCCCTCAACGCCATAACGAGTGCTCAGGGCGTTTTTCAGCGTGCCGCGCGCCGTAGACAGGTCGTACAGTTCGTTCATGTACTCGGACTGCATCTCTTCGAAGTCAGTCGCCCCGATCTGCCCTGACATCATCTTGCGCATCAGTTCCGGGATGCGATTCAATTGCTCTGATCGGCCCTGAGAGCGAGAGGTCATCTTGTTCTTGTAGTTGGCCTGGGCGCCCGCCTTAAACGTGGACATGCTGTAGTGCGTGCGCAGGGGCGGGGCAATCTTGCCATTCGGCAGCCGGATGTACTTTCCGATGAACTTGTTCGCCGGATCGTTGATCTGGCTGTAGAAACTCCCGGCAACATCCTCGCCCATCGCGGCCTGGAGTTCCGAGAAGTCGATGGTGTTAATCCCCAGTCCTTCAAGATCGGCATTTGGAATCATGCTGGCCAGATACGCCTTGACGACACTGGCGGCACCCGCGCGAGAACGACCGCCACTGCGCAGGGCCTGGGGCATGAACTGGTTGACCATCGCTTCTTTGGTCTTGGCGTCATAGCCAGTAGGTTGTTGAATGATGTCCTGGATCTCCTCCATGGACATCCGGCCACGCCCCCACTGCCAGGTTGTGGTGAAGATGTCGGCGATGGGCCCAACATAAGCCCGAACGCGCACATCGACCTTGTGCATATCGCTGTCGCTGATGACGGAGTTACCACGCTCGTCACGGAACGACCAAGAATCGCCGCCGGTATCCGAGAACCGATCGGGCATCACCACGCCAATCTGGCCAGCGCCGCCACTGACGCCCAACGATCCACGCAAGGCCTCGAAGCGCTGCTTGGACATCATCTTGGAGATTGTCTGGACGCCCGTCAGTTCGCCGGCCTTCTGGTCTACCAGCAGCATCCAGGCGTCGTGCGTCAGCCGAGAACTGCCGGTGATGAATTCACCACCATGACCGGCTTTGGCTATATCGATCGATAGAGCGTGCTCGACCTGGTCCGGCGTCATTCCATTGCGCTTCGCCAGGACATCCCGGACCTCAGGATTGGTCTTCACCATCTTGAGAATGTCAGCCGAGATCATGTCAGCTCGGTTGGCGTACATGCCCTGCGTAATCGCCACGGCCGTCAGGATCGGGTTACCGGCGTTGAAGTAGGATGTCGCCTCAATATCTGACGCCGCCCCGGTGTCGCCACTCACCCACAGCGCCTTCTGGTTCCAGGACTTCGTGCCACCGCTCAAGATGCCCTGATGAGCCTTGCCCTCGATGACGAAGTGCTGACCGCCCTTGCGGTCTACCAGGCTCGCCTGGATGTCCGTTATGTCATCCCAATTGTTGACGGCATAGTAGTGTTCCTTGCGCGTGCCGTCGGGCTGCATATTCCAGCCAATCATCAGGCCATTGCGCCCGCTGGCGTCCTTGCCAAACTTGATCTGGTCGGTCGGGGCCGGAATGAAGTTGGGATTGCTGCTGATGGGGATGCGCTCTCGATAGGGCGTTGTGCCGACAAACTTATCGGCCAGATCCCTGCGAAGCGTAGAGAATTCTTCCAGGTTACTGAGCAGGACTTTATTCAGAACCGTCACGGCTTCGGGATGTTCCGCGCCTTGAGCGATGATGGGCGACGTTGCTTCATGTCCGGCGTAGCGCAGTGTATAGTTCCGGGCACCCTTCTGGATGTCCTTGATGTACTTTCCCTCACGACCCGTACGCGCGACGGGTTGACCGGCGGAATTTGTAAAGACAGCCATGCCCGGAATCGCCGGGATGAGTTTGGCGAGGTCGGCCATGATGCCTTCCTCGTCATAGACGCCGGGAAAGACACCACGGTTGATCATGCTCTGGACGCGAACCTGAATTGCCGTGCGGCCCGCATTGGGATCGTCGGGCAGGGCCGTGCCATACTTGTACTGCCACGCCTCCGTAGCAGAGCCAGGCAGGGCCGCCACGACTTTCTTATTCAACATGCCACGCACGGCATCGATCGCCGCGTAGGAACCGTTCTGGCCGCCCGTCCATTGAATCCAGGTCTGGTCGGCCTTCGAAGCGATAGCACTCAGTTCAGCCGCCCCGCCAGTCACCAGGCGACCGTTGATAATGTGCGAACCGCCCGCGCCGCGCTCGTAGTTAAACTCAGCCACGGCCAGCGGATGACCCATCGCGTCCTGCTTGCTGGAGGCAATGCGGACCCGGTCTTTGTTCACATACATCGCCGTGCCCGGAATCTGCGCCCAACCCTCGGCGGTATTTACGATGCCCAGACTGGATGGATAGACACCGGACTGCGTAACCGGCTGGCGACCGCGCATATCTGGCAGGAACGCCATGGGCGTGCCGTTCTTCAGGGTCAGCGTCCGGCGAAGTTCGGCCGCGTAGGAGTCGATCTTAGCCTGTGAGATCGTACTTCCCTTCATCTCGGCGTCGGCAATCTCATGCGACCAGGAATCCATCAGGGTACGCGACTTGCGATAGGCGTCATACTCTTCCTGGGTGAAGAAGTCCTTGCGGACCATCCCAGACGTGTCGCGCAGCTTATCGACCAGATCTGGACTGGCAATACCCGTGATCCGTTGAATGGCCCTGCCGCGAAGATGCCAGTAATCGGCTGCCTCATTGGCTTTCGAGGCGACCTGGGGATCGTAGAAGTTGAGGCGATTGGCCTGACTGACCGTTTGGCCGCCCACCTGAACCGCAGAGGAATTATTGCGCTCGGCCTGGACAGACGGATCGATGACCAGCTGCTTGATGAGTTGAGCATAGATCTTCAGGCGCGCGTTCTCGTCAGGTTCGTGGTTAGCCCGCTGGACGGCCGCATCCACCTGGCCACGCGCCGAGATCGTCAAGTTCCCGGCGGCGTCCATGACGCGCAGCAGGTTGTTCTGAACAATCGACACCTGAGCGTTGGCATAGCGCGTGACGTTCGCCGGCGCATTCTGTCGGGCCGACTCCTGCTGGAAGTACGTCGCAATCGACTTACCCTGAGCGTACAACTGGCTGGAGTGGCTGCGGTCGTTCAGGTTCGCCTTGGTCTTGGTGTCCGGCGCAAAGACATAAGGCTTGCCGTTGATCGTCGTGGCAAATCCAAAGTCCAACTTCGCCAATACAGACGCCTGACCACCAGACCCCATCGGAACTGCCGCCAGCGACTCCTGGACAAACAAGTGCTCGACACCCAACTCGGACGGAGAGATCTGCCCACTGCGCAGTGCGTCCTTGACCCGCTTGCCGATGGTCGTCAGCTGCTCATCGATGGACGAGCCGAGATCGGCCATGGCGAAATCGTCCTCGTTGAAGCCGCGCTCCCGGATCGTATCTCCGGGCATTCGACCGAGAATCGAGGCGCCAATGGTCGGGCGCAAGCGGTTGATGTCGAGCGTGAAGTTTGCCATTAGCCATCCATCCAGAGGGCGTTCACCGTTAGACTGGCGGCATAGATCGCCGCAGTGACATCCACTGGCAGGGAGTTCCACACATCGATAAACGCGGCCTTGTCCATGCCGCGCACAGGTAACTTCGAGAACAGCGGTTCGCCGTCCCGATCCAGATTCCCGGCGTCTTCCAGCGTCCAGTACACTTCGTCGATGATCCTGGCCCGGACATCGCCGCCCTGCACCGACTCCGCAATCACATTGGCGTTATCTCGCGACAGGTAACGCAGCACACTGGTGTCCAGGTAGGGCTGCCGGCGCATGTTGTCGGCCTCAGTCGCCCGGCGAATCTTGACCCAGGCCCAGTCGTCCTGGTTCTCGGGTTCGTACGCCCGGAACAAGGGATAGGCTTCCGCCAGGTACACCCTGTCCGAGACGGGTTGGATATGGCTAACGTCCACGTTCAATCTCCTGCTGCCCGACGGCAGCCGCCTGCTCAATCGCCTGGAGTTTCGGCAACTCTATCGATCGATATTCGTTCTCGCCATACTGGCAGGCATCGAACTCCATCATCATCAGGTGGGGCTGGTCGCCCAATCCGCCGGACTCCCACGCCAACTGGTAGCTCTCCACCTGTTTGTATCGGTAGTAGACTTCGGGCATCTGGGGCGGTTCACCCTGCGGAAAGAAGGCTTCCTGCGGATACATGGCGAAGATGCTTCGGGGCTGCCCGGACTCATCGATCTTGGCACTGGCCTGGTAGTAGTCCCACTTCAGCCGCTGGGTCACCGTCTTCCGCAACTCGCCCAGATGCCCCGTTATTCCCCCTGGCGATCAAGCACCCAATCGGGATTCTGCTGCATACACGCCAGGTGGATGGCTGTCGCCACGGTCGGATGCAGGTTGCCCCAGATGGCCTCGAACTCCGAGCGCTTAATATCTTTCGCAGGCATCTTGGGAAACACGTTCTTGTCGCCGTCCTTCAGGTTGCCAATGTCCTTCAGGGTCAGAAAGACTTCGAACATATGGCGCCGGAGGGCATTCTCGTTATAGACACGCGATACCGAATCGAACGACCCGCTGGTGTCCGTGCCATATTTCACTTCGCGCTTGGTGTACATATCCGCGCGACTCATATTGTCCGCCTGGGTCGCCTGCCGGGCCACAATCCACACCCGGTCATCTACCGGGACTTCGCCTTCCAACTCCGCAAACTCCGGCGACAAATCGGCCAGGAACAACTTGGTACTCTCTACTGGAAACGATTGAAGATTCACGTCCTACTCCTTGATGGGTTATATGCAAAAACGCCGCCCCGATGGTCTCGGAAGCGGCGTTCTGGCAATTCAGACTGCCTACGGTTTCATTCTAGGTTGGCGGCAGGCGGATGTCAACGGATTATGAAAACTCCTTGACGGGATGTATGCAGTTGCAATACAGTTTTGGCATGCCCAGGCAATACACCCAACTTAGAATCTGGAAAGAGACCCACGCCATCTTGAACTTCATTTGCTCGGTCGAGGACCGGTCGCTTATCTCGGTGCTTCACCGCATGTCCGAGGACAAGGTCCGTAGCCTGGAGGCCGAGAATCGCATCACCAAAGAACAACTCAGGAGGTTCTTCCGACGATGACGAGATTTAATCGCTGGCTTGAGGAAATCAGTTTCAACGTGGACATCTGGGTATCCGAGAAAGGTTTTGGGTGCTTCCTATTCGTGTGCGCGTCTGTTCTGGCGTGCTCGGCCCTGGTGAAATGTATATGAAAATCGTCGATGCTCTCACGCTATTTAACGAACTCGATCTCTTGGAAATCAGGCTCAACAGCCTGGCGCCCTACGTGGACACCTTTATCATTGCGGAGGGAGATCGCACACACGCCGGCGATCCCAAACCCTTCTACTTCGAAGCCAGCCAGGAACGATTCGCGGCCTTCCCCATCACCTACGTCCGGGTCGCGCTGCCGTCTAACAACGAAGTAGCCAACAAGTCTGAACCCAACTGGGAGCGCGAGAACCTTCAGCGCCAGGCCATCGGCTATGGCGTCGAGAGTCTGGGCCTTTCCGGCGACGACATCATCCTGGTCTCTGACCTGGACGAGATTCCAGACCTGTCCAGTTATGAAGGCGAGGAGGGCTACTTCTCGCAGGACCTGTACTACTACTACCTCAACGGCTATGTCTCGGAAGACTGGCATGGCTCCGTGGCGTTCTATAAACGCTCGTTCGACGTCCTGGGCGCTCAACGTGCGCGCGAACTCCGCTGGGCCGTTCCGCAGGTCGGCAAGGGCTGGCACTACTCCTACATGGGCGGGTCCGAGCGGGTGGAAGCCAAGATCAAAGCCTTCGCCCACCAAGAACTCAACACCGCGGATAACCTGATGCGGGTCTACAGCAGGTTCGCTTCGATGCAAGACCCCTACGGCCGAGACGCCAACATCCAGATCGTCGATCTCGATGGCCCGGAGTGGCTGCTGGTTAACCGAGACAAATACCAACATCTCATCAAGGAGAAGGCATGAGTATCACTGGGAAGATCGAGTGCGACCATGACTGGGAAAAGAATCGAGACACCTACGTTATAGGGCAAATTCCGACGGACACCTGCAAGAAGTGTGGAGCAACGCAAAAGTTATACATATCCACGAACGCCAGTGGTCGAAACATCTCAGTAATCATCCCGAAAGGAGAAACAACCGTGCATCACGAAAGCGAAACAGGCGTACTCCAGAAACTCATACAAGACGTAAAAGAGAAGCAGTTTATGGGTGCTACAGGCAAATTCCCAGGCGGAAAGTTGACCAGCACCGACGAAGGCGAAATCGCCTTTGGTGTCTCGGCCTACAAAGGCAAGGTGGTCGTGAACTTCGGGAAGTCCATCGCCTCGATTGGCTTCTCGCCGGAGCAGGCCCGTGAGTTTGCGCTTCTTCTGCGCCAGCACGCCAACGACATCGAACGTAATCCAGGACTGTAAGGAGATCGCATGAACGTCCAGGCATTCTATGAATCCATGTTGCCGCTATCGATCGATATTGCCGAGCACCTGCCGACGCTGACCAAACTCGCCAGCGGCGTCACGCACGTCACAGAGTTTGGTGTCCGGGACGGGGCTTCCACGCTGGCCTTCATCATGGGGGCGCCCAATACCCTGCACAGCTACGACATCAACCCCTGCAAGAACAAGCCCATGCTGGAACAGGCCGCGAAGACCAACGGTGTGTCCTGGGTGTTTCATCTCCAGGATGACTGCAAGGAGCCCATTGAAGAGACAGAATTGTTGCTGATCGACACGATACATGAGCACTTCCAGTTGGAGAAAGAACTCTATCTTCACGGAAACAAGGCTCGTCAATTCATCGTCATGCACGATACCCACCAGGATCCTCCGGGAATCAATGGGCATTCATCCGAGATGTGGGTGGCCATACTGCAATTTCTGGCAATCAATCGCGATTGGAGGGTCTTCCAAGACTACACAAATTGCAATGGACTCACGATTCTGGCGAGGGCGCAATATGAGGCAGGCTAGAGATTTAACCGGACAAGTATTTGGAGAATTAACAGTTTCAAACCGCATCGAGAATCATTCGAGTAATGACATAAGATTGCCAGACGATATGCGAGAGAAGGTAGTAGCGGCAGCAAACAAATTCAATGAATTCTGGATGGAGCATGCCAAATGACCGACTCAGTCGTAACTGCATTCGCCTACAGCCTGCCCGACAACCCTTACCAGTGGGAGCAGTGCCGCGTCTTCGTCAAGTCCCTGCGGCGATTCTACAGCCGCGATCTGGTCATCTGGGGCCATGACTTCGACGCCGAGACCCTGAAGCAGTTCAAGAAGTACGACGTCATCGTGCGCGATCCTGGCAAGATCCCGGAGAACCTGTGGATCAACAGCGCCCGATTCTTTGTCTATGCGGACATGACCAAGAACGAGGACTGGGAGAAATACTTCCTATTCGACGTCCGGGATATTGTCTTTCAGGCCAATCCCATGGACCACTACGCCGGCGGCCTGCACGTCTTTGCCGAGGATCAGACCATTGGCGAGAACGCCATCAACGCGGCGTGGATTCAAGCCTACTGGGGCAATATCGGCCTGGTGCATCTCCTGGACAAACCCGTCCTGTGCGCCGGAACCATCATGGGGGATCGCAAGAATATCCTGGCCTACTGCAATGCCCAGCGGTACTTCTCTTCGATACTCCCGGACATCAACGACCAGGGCGTCCACAACTGGGTAGTCCATACCAACTCCCTGAAGAACGTGGTACAGCACGGCAACAGCAAGTCGATGGTCTGGACGGTGGGCACAAAAGAAGGCACGGACTGGTATCGCCTCGCCGGTCCAGTTATTCAAACGCCAGACCGCTTCACACCTTGTATCGTTCATCAATTTGATCGCCATTCGGAACTTCTGGCAGCCGTGGAGGCTGAGTATGCCGACTAATGCACCAACGATCCTAGAACAGCAGGCGGTGCTCGGCGTTTTCACACACCGCACCAAATATCTCCCAGCATATCTGGAGTCCGTGCGAGATCACTTGCCGCATATTCCGCTCATCGTCAAAATGCGCAATGGAAAAATTCAGGAAAATTGGGACGCCCTGAGACTTGACATGCTTTCAACAGACAAGCGCTATTTAGTGTTCACGGATGACGATATAAAATTCCTGGACTCCACTATCATCCATGACTGTGTAGCCATGATGATTGACCAGAAGTTGGGGGCCTGTGGTGTCTACTCCTTCTACGATGCGGCCAATGAAATCGTCCAGGCGAACTGGATCAAGATCACGCCCCGGAAGGTCAACTGGCTGCCCGGCTACTTCATCATGATCGACCGGGAGAAGGTGGGCGACATCCAACCCGACCAGAACTTGCCCTGGGACAACTTCGGGGACGCTGTGTACTGCAGGGAGATTGCCGCACGAGGTTACGAGATCGGCCTGTGTCCACACATTGTCCAGCATGAGCCAGCGAAGAGACAGCCCAACTTCGAACACGAGGCCGAGACGATGGCCTATCTGGACCAGAAGTTCGGCGGGTTCTATAAAGACTTCTTGAGTTACGGGGGAAATGTACTGGACTGGGGGCTTGCGCCATGAAGATTGTCTTAACGAGTATGGTAAAAAATGAGGCTGGCGTAATCACCCGGATGCTGGACCTGTGCGCGCCAATCATCGACGAGGCTGTGATAATTGACACAGGCAGTACGGACGGAACGATCGAGACTATCGAGGACTGGTCGGTCGCTCACGACATTCCCATCACCGTACACGAACTGCCCTTTGAAGACTTCGTGACGACCAAGAACAAGACCCTGGAACTCGCCGAGGCTACTGGCGCCGACTGGATTCTCTTCATGGACGCCGACGAGCACTTCCTGTCCGGGCTACAGCGCCTGCGAGAGATTGCCGAGGGCGACGAGTGGGACGCTGTGGCCGCCTGGATCATCGAGGGAAAACCCAATGAGCAAATCATCAATAAGTACCCACGCCTGCGCATGTGGCGAAATAATGGATTGTACAGGTTTGTCGGTCCAGGAGTACACGAAACCATCTCTCCGGCCGGGCGGATCGTCGGGGATCAGGCCATTCAAATCCACCATAATCACGCCCACCGAACTCCAGAATCTTATCAACAGCGTTACAGGTGGTACGTCGAAATTCTCAACGGATGGCTTAAGGACCACCCCGACGATCTCCGGGCAATGTTCTATCTCGCCCGAACTCTTCGAGAAGTAGGCGGAACCAGCCTGTACGAGAGCATCGACACCTTCGAGAAGTATCTGGCGAAGCCGGAGAACGGCTACCTGGACGAGCGCTGGGAGGCGGCCTATGACCTGTCGCTGGCCTGGAAGTCCATCGGGGAGTACGACAAGGCCATGGCGGCCTGCCAGCGGGCGATTGACATCGATCCTCGACGGGCCGAGACCGTGGGTCTCATGGGCGTGTTCTACTACCAACTCAATGACTGGCAGACGGCCCTGAAGTATTTCAATCAGGCCGCTTCGATGCCCGAACCGACGGACGTGATGCTGTTCATGGACCCGCGCGCCTACTCGGTCAGTCCCATGAACTACGCCAGCGTCTGCCTGGACCGGCTGCATCAGTACCGGGAGTCGCTGGAGATGTGTCGGGCCATCCTGGCGAAGCTGCCCGTTCCTGACGCGCGCATTGCAAAGAACGCCGGCTACCTGATGCAGAAGACCTCGCTCAAGTGGTTCTTCGCGCTGGGCTACACGCCAGAGAAGGTCTATGGCGGCATGATCAACGACATGGGGATAGGGGGCGTCGAGACCACCTACATGGAACTCCCGGAGCATCTGGCGAAGTTGGGCCACACCTGCTTCGTGTTCTGCCGCTGTGACGAGGAGCACGTCTACAATGGCGTGAACTTCGTGCCCTACGAGCGCCTGGGCCAGTATTCGGGTATCACGCCCGACGTTCTAGTCACTTCCCGCTGGTTCGCTCCACTGGACATCCCGGCCGGCGTCAAGATCATCTGGCTCCAAGACGCCTGGTATGCCGAACCCGATCGGCCGGATGCCTGGGACAAGGCAACCCTGATCGTGGTCTCGTCGCCGTGGCATCGCCAGTACGTGGCCGAGCGCATGGGTGACCGGACCCCCACCGGGAAAATTCGCGTCCTGCCGCTGGGTATCCGCAAGTCCATGTTCTGTCGATCGATAGACCGCAATCCCATGCAGCTGGTCTACAGCAGCAATCCCAACCGCGGCCTATTCCAACTTAAGGAAATGTGGCCGGAGATTACTCGCCGGAATCCTGGCATCTCGCTGGTAATCACCTATGGCTGGGAAGGGCTGAAGACCTGGTCGCAAGACCCGGCGTGGATTGCTCAGGCCGAAGCGCAGCGCGACGAAATCGAGGCGTGGTCCAACGAATCCGGGAACGTATTCCTATCCGGGCGTCTGCCCAAGCAGCAGCTGTACGATCTACTCCAGTCCTGCGGGCTGTGCCTGTATCCAGGAAATTTTCAAGAAACTTTCTGTTTGACGGCAGTCGAGGTAATGGCCGCCGGAACACCCATGATCACTACGCATCTTGGCGCCTTGCCGACAACACTTGATCCGTCCTGCAACATCCTGATTCAAGGCAATCCCTACGGCCAGAAGTACCAGAAAGAGTTCATCGACAAGACCACGGCCCTGCTGCACGACCGCAATCGCATGGCCGACTGGTCCCGAAAATGCACCACGTCCATCCTGCGCAATCCCCATGACTGGGAAGATATTGCGAAGGCATGGGAACAAGTCCTGTTCCAGGTGATCTAATGTCGATAATCATGCAGGGCGCACTTGAATGGTATATCGAACAAGCGAGAATAGACCTTGTGGAGTCTCTTGAGAAGGATGGCGTAGAAGTCCCAGATTTCTTGAAGGAATCCACACTGGGTCCGGCCGTAGACAATCTGGAGCCGCAATGAAAGCCTACATCCTGACCGATAAAGACTTCGATAAGCTGTTGGCCGAAATCGATCGAGATCCAGAACATGGATTAACCGGCGGCTCCAGCATGGCAATCTCTCAAGAGCAGCGTGATGCCTTCAAGACAGCACATGGGTTCTACAACTTCGTGATTCGACGCTGGCTTCAGTCTGTAAAGGAATAACATGCCATTTGCAGAAATCATCAATCACGGCCCGGAAGGTTGCGAAACACTAGACCTGGAAACGTCCTTCCGGCATGCCTACAACTCAGTAGAATATGTTCGCATTGGCGTCCTACCGGAAGACGCCATCGGAGAGCAGGGCACAATCTCCTTCCAGTTAGTGCATTTCTCTGTGGACTGGAAATGCACATCGCTTCAGGCGAATCTACTGGATAGCGAAATCGACATGGTCATCGAGAGTCTACAGAAAGCCAAGACGAGAATGAAGGAGATTCAATGCCCATCACTCTAGCGACTAACGGCAACCTACGGGAATCAGTCCTGGCCTACCTGGTCGGGAAGAAGGCCGAGAACCCCAACTATCGCGTCCTGGACATCGGCGGGGCCGCCCATCCCTGGGCCGATCAGTTCGTGGACACCTACATCGATCTGCAATGGTTTGAGACGACGAAGGAGGTTTTCTGGGGAGACATCTGCTCCGAAGATCTCTGGGATACCATCAGGAAGTCTGGCCGCCTGGAGAAGTTCGGGAAGTGGGATTTCGTTATCTGCACCCACGTCCTGGAGGATATTCGCAACCCAGACTTCGCCCTGCGCATGATTCAGGAAGTCGCCGATGAAGGCTTCATCGCCATGCCCAATAAGCACACGGAACTCTCGGTCGTCGAGAACGAGCACTGGGCTGGTTATGCTCACCACCGCTGGATCTACTCCATTGTCGATGGGGAACTCCGGGCGCTTGCCAAGACGGCACTGGCAAACGTATTCCTGAAGTATCGCCAGGAACTCCCCTGGATGGATGACTCGCTGGTGTCTGGCCAGGGCGGAGCGATGGAGCTGGGCTTCTTCTGGGAGAAGGACATCCCGTTTCGTCTCGTCGGCCATGACTTGGTAGACGCCAACGGCCCGGAAGAACTCAGTAGGTTCTACATCGAGGGACTTGCGGAGGGGCTATAGCAGAATATTTCAAAGGAGAATCATGAAATTCAGAAGTATAGAAAAACCGTTCATCGCTCATTGCATATCGTGCGCCAAGACTGAAAACATCTGTTTGATACCACACCGAGCAAATGGCAATATGGTTGGATGGATCTTCGCCTGTGCGGCATGTGCGCCAACGCTGTACGACACAGAACTGAAAGTTGTTATCGATCCGCGCACACAACAGGCAGAATAATATCGATCGATAGACATGCGAAGAGGCCCAGAACATCGGGCCTCTTCTGTTTGGAGCGGGGGAAAACTAGCTCGTCACTGGCCGGAGGAATAGCGAGGAAGCGTTCTGCGTCGGGATGAAAGCAATTCCCGTAGCGCCTGTCACAATACCCAGCAGCGTCGAGATGCTGGTGCCCGTCCAGGCCGCCACGACCGTCGCCGGAGCAACCGGCACGGCATAGACCGTCACGCCCGTGTAATGGCCCGTCCCGGTCAGATAACCGGTGTAGTACATATACTCGTGCATGGGGTGGCCGGCGTCACGCACGCGATCGTACGAAACCGTCGCCGTGCTGCCGCCATCGACCGCGATACCGACCGACCGCGGCGTGGTATACGGCGTGGTAACGTCGTTCTGCACGCGGATCTTGAAGTGCGCACCACTCGTCGCGCGCTGCACCGTACCCACCAGTGTAATCATGATGGGGCTGCCCGGCGCCAACTGAACGCCAGCGCCCTGAAGCGACCAGGAGATGTTGTTCCCGGTCGTCAGGAACTGGAAGCCAAAGAACTCCGTGCTCTGGCCGGTGATGAGCATCGGGCTATAGGCCCGGATGTCCACGTCGCCCTGATACACGGTGTCGCTGTACGTCCCAGACGCGCCAAAGGCAGCATTAGTGAAGATACGATTGTAGATGTCCCAGTTCTCGACCAGCGCCTGCACTCGAATGGAGGCCGCGCGCGAAAGCACTGGATAGTCCAGCGGAACCGGGTCGCCGATGATCTGGGCCTGATTCGGCGGCAGCAGGTTGTTGTTGATGCTGATCGTCGCGCCGGTGGCCTTCAGTTCCTGGAGCACACCATCCACTTCCAGCGAGACGCGGGAAGCGTTGTGCACGCCCACCAGGAAACTGTTGTCGTCGTCGAACGTCGGGGTAGCCCAGGTGGGATTGCTTTCCCACTGCGTCCGGCGGCCCATCTGCTCCACGTTCGCCATGATCGGCGAGTTGGTGGGGATACTGATCTCCAGGTTGCCGATATGGTTGTCGTAGGTCACTTCACCGAGCGCCTTGGTCGTGTCAACGTGGGGCAGCTTGCGCCGGGCAGTGTAGTACGGTAGTGACTCTTCGATGTCGTCATACATGAACTCGTGGACCTGGCAACCTGCGGCCACCGCGCCGTCCAAATTGCGATCCTGGATCATGTGCGATCGGCCGAGAGCCGCCATCAAGACGTAACCGAAGTCGCCATCAAGGCGGGGGATCATAGACAGCGGCCCGCCGCCATAGATGCTGGACTTGTAGGCGCCGCGCGTCATGATACTGCGCCCGGCTTCCAGCGGAAGTTGAGACACTTGCTGATTCGGGCCGTAGCCCAAATTCGTGTACGGATAATAGTGGAAGTACGGATCGCCCGTGAGAGTGTTCCCGAAACCGGTGTAGTCGTAACCCATCGACCACATGCCGCCGGTATTCGGGCTGTCCACTTCTTGCAGCGCGAGTCCGAAGAGTCCACTACCCGCAATTTGAATGGTCATGTGCGAACTCCTTGTTGGTGAGTCATCGCGACCCACTTGACGAATACTCTGGATGTGTTGGCCGTGTCCGCGCCACTGTCGTACTCTGACGAGGCCACGTCCATAAAGTCCACGATCTTCTCGCCATAACTGTCGGCGGGAATCCCGATAAACGTGTCACGGTACTTCTTCAACGTCCACTTCACCCGCGAGACCACTTCCTGGATGATCCGATCGGCCTCCTCGCTGGTTTCACCCGTGGACACCAGATTCCCCGAAAGCATGATGCTGCCCCGGATCTTCTGGTTGGTGCTACCGGAACTGTCCATTGTCGGCCAGCCCTTGAAGCCGTCGCTGGCCTGCGAATTCAGAGCGCCCACGATGGTGTCGCTCCAGCCGGCCTCTTCGATCGGATGGAAGTGCTGCACCACCAGAACCAGTCGCGCCGTGCCGTTGAACTTTCGCAGCACGATCTCATCGACTTTGGTGTCCTCGTCGGTGATGGCAGTGATGCACTCTGCAATCAGGGCGTTCTTGATCGCCAGCGCCAGGAGATGCTTCACGCTGCTCATCGGGCGATGCCTCCCAGCCGATCCTGGGGAGCGTGCAGGCTCATCAGGTTGCTGTACCACCAGTAGAACTCACGTGCCTGAGACGACCGCGAATTCTCCGTCGGCGTACCGCTGTCGATCTTGATGTTGTACTCCCGGTTCATCGCCGACGTGACCGCATGGGGATCCAGGCAGACGGCCGCCGTGAGGTTCATCAGGGCCAGCATCGCCCAGTCGGGAACCAGCACATCGCCGCGTATAACGGTGATGTTGCTGCCGTCATCCGAGAACTCCACTTCCGGCCAGGAGCCATAGTAGTACAACTCCAGAGATTCAGCCGAGCCTACCGTCCGGCCCAGATGCAAGACCTTGCCCCATTCCCAGTAGTCGTACTTCTCGTCGGCGTCATACCGCACACCGCCGTACTTGAACTTCGCCTGGGAGTAGAAGATCTCCTGGGACGGGTCGTACAACATGGACATTTGAAGAAAGTCACTGGGAAGGGCAATCTCTCGACCACCCTTCTCCATTGTGACCGTCGTCAGGCATTCTCGGGCCGTGTGGTCACTGAACACTCCCTGCACCCAATTCCAGGCGTGAATCCGCAGGCGAGAGTTAAACTGCCGTTTGTCGGCTGTCCGCTTCTCCTCGGCCAGGAAGTAATCCAGTTGCTTATCCAGCGCATCCCAAGTGGTTGCCATGAAGTCTCACTTTGGTTGGGTTACTGGATGGCCACAGCGCCACGGTTTCCAAATGATCCAACACAATAGTCGATCTCAAAAAGGTCACCGTTCCAGGGATTGAATTCCCCGTATTCGTTCCAGGTGACCCGTTCCACGGACGGGAAGTCCGCGTCGTTGTCCGTCGGGCGGTTCCACTCGATGCCCTGGCGTGACGCCCACGTGCACATACCACGCGCGCCAATGGCGTACACCGGGAACACGTTGCGGGCCTTGGTGATGTAGGCGTAGACGCTGGCCGCCAGCGGCTTGTCGAACTGGTGGGTGATGGGCTTGCGGAACGTCAACCGCTCGTTCGTCTCGTCCACCGAGTAGACTTCCAGGTTCATCGTTTCGCCGTCTTCGAAGTCCACGCCACCGGTCACACCAAAGGCGCTCGTGCGCTTGGCGTGCAGGGTCACAATGTCGCCGGCTTTGATCAGGGACGTACCCAGATCGCTGCATTGGACATAGTGCGTCACTTCGCTGCTCGACTGGCCGACGAGCCAGACGTTGTCCACGGTGTTGTCGGACGCCGCATCGGGATCGGGAGCGCCGTCGCCCCACTTGATCGGGCTGGTCACCGTGACCTGCTTGGCAATCGCGCCGGCGTTCATCAGGCTCATGCTGTGCCCGTAGTCGGCGATGGTAATGTTGCGGTACTGCAACTGGGCCTTCGCGCCGTTCAGGATGCGGCCGTCTTGCAGTTGGCGCAGGTCAATCAACCACTCTTTCGCTTCGCTGTTCCACAGATCCCAGTACACCGGGGTGGGGACCATGACCAGCACGTTGTCGCGGAAGTTCGATCCCGGCACGGGCTGGGCATAATCGCCCCACTGGTGCAGGGTGTCTTCCACGCGATACGACAGGCGCAGGCTCATGTCTTCCAGGAACTTCAGGTCGAACTTGTAGGCATCCGTCGCAGCCAGGTTCGCGAAGTTGTTCGTGGACGAGTAGACCGACCCATCGCCCAGGAACTTGTGCAGGGCGTTGTCGATCAGGGCATTGCGGGCCAGCGTCTCGTGGGTCTTGACCACGCCGTCCAGCAACTGGGCGTTCATCGCGGCCTTGATGAAGGCATCGGTGTCGTTCCCGTAGCGGGTGACCATCGTGTCCTTCTTGTTCCACTGGGTCTTGCCACCGAACCGCTTGGTGCTCTTCAGGCGCTTCTGGCGGGTATCGACATAGATGCTGTCGATGAACCGCGCGTAACGACCGATGTCATTGGTGTTGTGGTGCGCCGGGACGATCTCGGTCGCAGTGTAGTAATACTGGTCCCAGCCAATCCCCGCTGGCAACTGAACATAATTCATCAACGGGGTAAAGTTGACGTCCGTCTTGTGAAAGCGAGCATCGACCATGAAGTCGTACTCACTCATCTTGTCACGATCCCAACCGTAGAAGGGATTGACATCGAGATAGCGTTCTACTTCGCTCATCGTGTGCCTCCGTTACTTCTGGGCAGCCTGCGACTGTTTGTGTAACCGCATGTTCTCATCGAAGTCGGCCTTAGCCGCGTCATCGGTCTGACCACTGTTGATCCAGGTCTGGTACGCCGCCTGGGCCTTCTTGTGGTAGTTCACATTGGTGCCGCCACCCTGGGGTGGTGCGCCAGGCGGGAGACCGGGCGTCACGGGCTTCGCGGCGGGAGCACCTACGCTCAGGGCATCGAGTTGCTTCTTCAGATCGTCCATGCCCAGCGTGCTGCTCATCGCAAGTTCAACCAGTGGATTCACGCCGCCTTCCGGGCCGACATTCAAGAGATGCGGATAACCAAACAGCACTTGCTGCTTAGTGACTTTGTCTGTGAGGGCAGCCTTCTCGGCCGCCGTCGTCGATAGTTGCGTTTCGAGTTCAGGCAGTTTGCCGGCGGAGATTTCCAGATCGGCCACTTTCGCGTTCGCCAGAGCCAGTCGGGCGTCCAGGTCTTTGACCTTGAAATCCAACTGGGCGTTCTTCTCGGTGAGTTCCGCGATACGCTGCTTGGCCGCGCCCACTGCGCCGTTGTGCCGGGCCATCCAGTCCACTTCGTTCAGGTCAATGCCTGAATCTTTCAGTTGTCTACTGGAGGCCAGTAGATCCTTGTCTGGCGCTGCCGCGGCCGGTTCGGTCACGGGCTTCGTCGGGGGATCGATTACGTCGGACATTGTTCTCCTTACGGCTTCTCAGCGTAGCTGAGGACTTTGATGTACAGATTGCCCATACCAGTCACCCAGGTCTCGCCGCCATTGGCGTTCATGTAGACCTTCGGAGTTTCCAGGCTGGTGAACAACTTCGGCAGACCACCGGTCGAGCTAGTCGTGATGCCCGCCGCCGAGACCGTGCCGGTCAGGTGACCGCCGGCCGCACTGGGGATGACACAGGTGTCGCCCAGATACACGCCACGGAACCAACCTGTGCCACTCGACACGAACGCTTCGGTGACTTCGTGATAGACGGCCATGACGCGCGCGTTGGTCGGCAATTGCGGGAAACTGGCGCTCATGCCGGTCGTATAGTCCGCGCCGCCACCCGTGGCCGCAGCCGAGAAATCAGCCGCGTCGTAACTTCCGCCGGCCACATACTCAAACAGGTGCTTGCCTGCATCTTCGTCGCGGCGATGCTGAACCTGGACAAAAGCCGTGTCGTGATTCACGGTCTTGCGCGCGACGGCTTTGGAAAATTGAACTGGAGCCATCTTCTACCTCCGTTAGGCCGCTTGCTGCGGCATCGAATAGACACACGTCAAAGCCACACTGCCCGTACCACCACTGACGAGTGCCGTGATAGTGGTCGGGACTGTCAATTCCTCACCGGTACCATTCAGCACCGAGATGGCGGCCTGGCCGCGGGCGGCAATCGCAATACCGGTCGCATAGAACACGCTGACGCCGGTCGTCCCGATCGTCATCGTCTCGGACCCGCCAAAGCCCGTCTGGACGTTGGGGATAAAGTCCAGGATACGGGCGCCTTTCGGCAGCACAAACAGCGGGGTCTGTGCCAGATCCAGCGTCTCAACGGCAACCGTGATCTCACGCACCGCCTTGCTGAAGTTGAAGTTCGTTTTCATCGGCTTCCCTCCTTGTATTCTTGACGGGCCTCTTGTACAGACCATTCTTCGCAGAGGGAAGGATGATGCTGCCTTTGTGACCCAGGCCCAACGTCTTCTTCCAATACACATGAATCATCGCAGTGGAGAGAATGAGTTTCTTGCAGTCGGCTGACTCGCACACGGGGCATCGAACCGGTGTCTCGTCGGCCAGTCGGCGGCTTACCTCAAAGACTTCTTCACAGGGATTGCACAGATAGTCGTAACGCATTCAACTCCTCGGCATATCGTCTTTCGTGACCGTCACCTGGTTGGTAACGGCATTCCAGCGGAAGTTCAGACCGCCAGCCTCCGGCATTACTTCCTGGAAGCCTTTTTGGGTTGGACCACCGGCGCTGAAGTCGTCGAAGACGGTGGGTCCTGCACTTGCGCTGACAAAAAAGGCAGGGTACTCACTCCCGTTGTCGAGGCAGCTGAGGAGTTGTCCACCAAAAGCCCCGATCCGGTCAAAGCGACTGGCTCGTCCGTTTTTAATCCAGCAGGCTCGGATGGCGTCATAGTCGGCATGGCCTCGCTCAATCTTGGTTTGCTCTCCCATGTCCTGGCTCCCTTCGGCGCCGGCTTGCTCTGGATGAACCGCGCCAACTGCATCCGAAACTCCACGGCCTGTTCGTTCTTGACCTTGCCGATCGACTGGAGTTGCGCGATCTTGCGATTGATCTCGGTCGCCAGTTCGACTTGCTGACTCAGCGGATAGAACTGAATCTTGTGGATTGCCCGCGAGATGTCTGCCGCGGAACCCAACGGCGGTCGCATGAAGTTCATGGCTATTCCGCCGCCAGTATGAAGACCGTGCGCGCCTGGGCGCTGCTGTTGGACACATAGAGCGTCGAGCCGGTCGCGAAACCATCCGACTTGCTCACGGCCCCAACTGGGTCCGCCGGAACGGCCAGGTTGCCTGTCGCTCCGAACTTGAACGAAATGCCCTCGTCGCCAAACACCGCCACGACCTTCGGCAGCGTCAGGGAACCCAGGCCCTCGATCACGTCCACGGCCAGACCGGCGATGGACGCCTGGTTGATGAAGGTCTCGGTGCATGCGCCTGTCGCCGACGCCTGCTTGGTCATGTCGGTCACTGCGCCGGTCGCCAGTTGCGCCGAAAGCGTTACCTTGAAGTTGTCACTCATGGTTAGTCTCCTGCCAGATAGATTTTCAGAGTCGCACCCGACGGCGCGATAACACCCAATGCGGTCGCGGCGGTCCCGATCAGGAAGAACAGGCCGTCCACTGCCGTCCGCTCGATACTGTTGTTGGTCACGACCGAGATAGCCTTATCCGTTTCGATGTAGATGAATTTGGCCGTGGTCATCCCCAGCGGGACGCTGACGCCATGCGGACTCGCCGGGACGGTCAAGGTCGTCTTCATCTCCCGGTCGTATTCCGGGAGGATCAGCGAGCTCGCCACGGGTTCGCTGGTGTAGCCGCCGGCCTTGAAGACATTGATCTGTGCGTAAAGCGCCATGTGGTCTCCGAAACGAAAAAACGCCCACTCGTTTTGAGTGGGCGCTCCAGGTGGGCTGCCAATATCGATCGATAGAACTATGCGGTTAAGTTGTCATTACGTCAAGTTATTTCCAGGAACATGCCGGTCGCAAAGTTTCGCCCTAAGACAGTTGCCGCCGCCCATCGGCGTTCTCGCCGGCAGTCGCCGACATCAGGGGAATTATGCTGTGAATCATTTTTCCTCCTCGAACATTTAAGGTCTAAAGATGATAGAACAGGTACTGCCACTTACCGGAACTAATAATTAAACGAGAACTGATTTGCGGCGTCCGTCAGATAGACGTTTGTCGCTGGGCTATAGGTGTACACATCGACCGTCCCGGCCTTGAATTTGATTATCCTGACGAACCCGGCCATGCCGGTCTCGTGCCAGTTAAAAAGCATCTGATTGACGAGGTTTCCATTGTCGCCAGTTGCCTGCGAGTATTGCGGCGTTGTGGCAGTGTCGTGACCGCACAGGACGAAACATACGTTGGCGTGCAGTTTTAGACACTCTGTCCACAATTCCTCTCCGTCGTGGACGTTCGGGTGATTATCGCCCGTTATGCCGTGCGGATTGTATGGTTCCCCGCCTGAATATCTTGCACCGGTCGGGCCCAGGTATCCGTGCGTCAGGACGATCGATTTACGATCAGCATACGTGGTCAGAATGGTGTTCGCCCAATCGACAATCGCCTGGCGCGGACCAAATTCCAGCGTCAAAATGATCCAGTCCAGCCCACCAGACGAGAATAGGTAATAGGCGTTCTCGCTGGTTGCGCCCTCAAACCCGCCCGACCACCACGATTTTCCAGTGTAGCGCGTCTGTGGCAAATTTCCGGCTGCGTCTCGATAGGTCATTGCTCTATCTGGAGAAACCGTCACGGCGCTATCGTATTCGTGATTTCCGATTCCAATAATATAAGGAGTGTTTGCAGTGTCCAACAATGCTAAACCATCGTTCATTGTAGTCCACTCTGCGGCCACGGTTGCATCACTGACCACATCGCCGGATACCAGCAGTGAGACGGGCGGAAAAATCTTATTGGCTGTATTAGCCACCCACGTCAACGGTGCGACGAGCGATTGAGTGTGTGTATCACTGACAGCTGCTAACGCGAATAGACCATCGAACAACGCCGCGCCTTCATTCACCAATCCATATTTACTGCACAAATAACTCTCAACCGTCCGCCGATCCGTGTCGGATAGACTTGATCCATAAATAATAATCTCGGCCATGTCACCCGCGAATGGCAGTGTTCCGGCGGCGCGGCGACCTAGTTGTTTAACTGCTGTGGTCGAAAATGCTCCAGCACCATCTAACGTTAGCGGCTCCAACATGCCATTGGTGTAAAACGAATGCGTGCCTGCTCCGTCTCCAGACCGTCGGTACGTGAGCAACTGCGGATCAGTGTCCGCAACGTGCGTGATTGTGGCCGTCCGCGCCACGTAAACTCCAGGCGTGCTGACCGTTCGCTCGCCCGACAGCGTCAGGATTTCGAGACATAGCGATCCGCCATTGGAGGATGCAAATAGCATTTGCCGAGCGGCAGAGGTCGTCTGATAGACAACAAAGATCGTTACCGTATTGTCGTTGAGCGGCATGGCGTTGCTCGTCAACAATTGCATAAAATTATTCGCGCCATCGAATCGAACAACGGGCTTGCCATTGAGGACATTTGTCTTGTACGTCGGTCGGGCAGCGTCGGCTTCCGTCGCGTGATAACCGTTTCCAGACAGATCGCTCCATGTCCCGACCGCATCTCCATCACTCAATCCCGCGATGCTGGACGCATCGAGCCACAGCAACAGATCGGTAAACTGCTTGGGCGAAAATCCGCCTCCGCCGCTCACCGCCAGCCCACCGCGCCCAAGCCGCAACACATTATCGGGAATAATCTTCAAGGTCATATTCAAACCTCGTTCAGGTACTGCCAGTTACCAACCCAGATTGCCCAGATAGCCGGTCGCTGAGCCCAGAACGCGATATGCCTTGATGTCGGGCAGGGAGTTCCCGTCTCGCTCAATCGTCATCGAGCCGCCGGCGGCTACAACCTTGTCGAAGTTGGTCGCCGAGACTTCGGTGTCGCCCGTCAGCCAGTTAAACACCACATACACCTTGGCCGTCGTGTCGTTATCGATCGATAGGCCATGCGTGGCCTTCGTTGGCGTAATCGTCTGGGGCGTGGTTCCGAGCAACTGAACGCAACTGTGCCACATTTTAGTGTCTGCTATTGCCATGGGGTGGCTCCTTGCTTGGGCTGTTGTGCAGCCTTCTTTTTACTGATTTCGAGTTGCTGCTTGTTCTTCTCTTCGCTGAAGGTCAGCTGCTGATCGTTCTTTTCCTGCTGCATCGCCATTTGCTGGTCGGCCTTCTCGCGTTCCAGTTCCATCTGCATCTTCATCTTTTCCATCTCGACTGCGGACTCGATCTTGGCCTGGCGCTCCTTGTCGGCCCAGATGGCTTCGGCGTGCGCCTTCGGATCGTTGTCGTGGAAGGCAATCAGGTACTCTTCCAGTGAGATGCCGCCATCGCGCAGCCGGGAATTCAGGGTCTCGACGCGTTCGGTCTCTTCCAGCGGAACCATGGGAGCCCAGGACGCCTTAACCTTGAACTGGCGGTGCTTCTCGGTGAAGGCCGGGACATCAATGTTCATCGTCCGGTAGTCTTCGGCGTGTGCCTCGGCCATGCGCAAGATAATGTCGGCCAGATGTCGCACGGCAATCGACCACTGCTGGCGTTCGGCCTGGCAGTGCTGCACCGTGCTTAATGCGCGCATGTTTGAGACAGGGCCCGTAATCCGCCCGGAAGCCGTATCGTCTACGCCCAAGAGCACCGGCGCAACGTCCGCTTGTTGGAGAATGTAGGTCGTCAAATCACTGTCGAAGCCCATCACAGAGTCTGGCGGATTGGGGATCGTTGCGTAGTCCAGCGACGGCTCGTGGGCATTGGGGATATTCTGGGCCGCACCGATGTTAGCCGCCGTCTTGATGACGTTGCCCGCATCGTCTGTCTCGACCACCATCTTGGTGACAGAGGCCCGGATGTTCTTGGCAACCAGCGTGGGGTGAGTGACTTCGTAAACGCTATCGCCCTTGTCAGCCGCGCGAGCGTTCTTCTCGATCGTCAGGCCAATGAGGGCATCCACCAGCGAGGGGCCAAAGAACTCACCGTCTCGGAAGTGGGGAATGTAGACGCCAGGTACGCGCTTGTAGCCGTGATCGCCTTCAAGACGAATACCATCAACCGCCGGCACGACCCCGTCTACATAGACCGTGTAGCCCGTCCGAGTCCAGTGCTCCATGTAAAGCGAGTCGATGCCGTCCTCGCCAATGCCGTACTTCTCCTGGGCCGTGGCGCCGTCAATCTCGTACCCAATCCAGACTTCGCGCAGGTTCCAGAAATCTCCTGCGTCATACACGGGGTACACAAACGGCGACTTGATGGACTCAATCTTAATCCGAGATGGCAAGAGATCGTTCGTGGGATCCCAGATGGCCCTGAAGTAATGGCCGCCATGGACGTTCGCCAGGAGAATCCCCTCCGGGAAGGTCGTGGCTCCGTCGGAATAGTAGAAGACATCGTTGACGAAGTTCTGAGCCTTGACCGCTTCCGGCTTCTGGGCCTCGTCGCTGGTTCGGAAGACGACCTGGATGGGCATCTCGCTGTAGTCGTCAATCATCCCGACGGTCACATCGCGATGCGCGCGACACATCTTGGAGATGGGGTTCAATTCCAGCGGATAGAGTTTCGTGGCCTGGCCGGTGTCTGCGTCCACATCCGTCCGGGATACGGCGTTCTTCAACTTCTTGCCGGAGTACCAGTCGTAGTACGACGTTTCGAGCGCACGCCGGGTTGCCCAGTCTGCGCCGTTCCAGATCTCTTCCGCTTCACTGACGATTTGTTTTTGGGCCATAATGAGAAACGCCAACCGGATTAGGGCTGGCGTCCTGTGAGCACGCTCTGGTTAGAGGGGAATCTCGATAATCAGCATTCCAGTACAGACTCTGGAACTGCCGATCGTCACATCCCCTACTCGGGGGAGCCGATAGACCACTCGGCCATCAATCGCCTGGAACACGCACCGGTCATCGACCCAGACTCGGCCGTTCCTATCCAGTGTAGCCCGGCGCGTCGTTCTGTCAAGTAGTTTTGCGGTTGCGCCGGTAGCGACGGGCAGTTGGGCGGGCGGTGCGGCCGGTATAAGCACTGGGTTCCTCTCTGGGTTGCAGTTTGTTTAATAGCCGTAGGGTTATTAAGCGTTCCTTTAACAACAGGCGAATCAGGAATTTCCTCATCGACGACCTCGCTGACGGCGGTTGCGAGACCGGGCGAGTTTGACCTGCGGCATCACGGCCAGGCTCTGCTGGGTCTCTGCCTCGAATTCCTTCAGGTAGTATCGTTCCACGACCTTATCCCACAAACTGCCCTCGACTCTCAGCGCCATGCAGTAGATGAAGATACTGGCGATGATGTCGTCAGGCAACTTCTTCACGCCCGGACCGAACTCGGCGTACTTGGCGGCCTGGTGCACCAGCGCGTCAATCCGCGGCCAGGCGAACTGTCCGTCCTGCGCCAGGAGTGTGAAGAGCGTCCGGGCCATGCGCTTATTGAGATTCGCCAGGGTAATCTCGGTAGTCGTGAAGACCGCCGGCGATTGAATCACCTTGCCTTCGTGCTCGAAACTCATGGAGTTATTGAAAGCCCCGGCGGAATCAAAGCCCGGCTGATTCGTGGCATCATAGAACCCCGGCGCTCGATAGGCCATCATGGCGTACCGGAACGCGCCCAGCCACGGCTTATAGTCGCCCTGGCCGTCCAGCATGGCGAAGTAGACCAACTTAGCCGGTTCTTCCAGGAAGTGCGTGATGTCCCAGACCGTCACCACGGGCACGTTGTTGTAGTCGATCTTGATGGCGTTGTTCTTGCCGGGATCGCCCGTGACCATGTAGATATGGTTCTCTTCGCGGGGCAGTTGATAGTGGATAATCCCCATGCCCTCGCGCGTCTTGCAGCAATGGCCGCCCAAGACCCGGATCTCGTTGTCCATGACAGGATCCACGTTGTCCGTGATGAGTTTCGTGGGAATCTCGCTGGTGTAGGCCGCCGTGGTCGTGCTGCCGCCCAGATACCGCGCCTGATCCGCCGTGTCCATCATCGCCATGTGGTAAGCGGACTGCTTCTTGGTGACGTACAGGTTCTCAGTGGACTTGACGTTGTCCATGTAGATGGCCGTCAACTCCGCGCCATACTTGGTCGGGTTGGCCTGGATCTCTTCGATCTTGGCCCGCGCCAGGTCCAGGTTCGCCATGCGAGACGGATCGTCTGGCGGGTTGGTCATCAAGATCAGGCTGGTCCAGCGGTTGCCGCCGTCTGGCCGCTGCGCACGAGAACGGGTGACGACTTTCGGAATGATGGCCTGGAGGTCGTCTACCAGCTGGCACTCGTCGATAGAGAACCGGTCTTTGGACTCGCCAAGGATCTGGTCGGCGCTGTGCTCACCGATCGTCTGACAGGCGAAGTGACTGGGATATCGCGGATCGTACGGGCTGATGATCGTCGAGATGGCGTAGGGCTTCTCGGTGTACAGCTTGTTCCGGCTGGTGATCTTGACGAACTTGTGGAAGGCACTGCCCTCGGCCGCCCACTTGTCCAATTCAGCCAGGATCAACTTGGCCTGCTTCTCGCTGGGGGCAATGTTCTGGTACTCGAAGCCCGGATAGAGCACACAGTAGATCAGTGACGAGATGGCCGCCCCGCTCGTCTTCCCAGATCCCGTTCCGGTGATTGTGAGCGCCACGTCGGTCTTTGGGCCAACTACCGGCAGTATCCAGTCCGGAAAGATGAAGCCGTGCTGAAGTAGAAACTCCGGCGTATCACCATTCCAGTCCACCAGTAGGTGATAGGGCTGGCCGTTAGCGACCACATCGATGGACTCTTCCTGCCTGCCATTGCGCGACCAGAAATCGAACAGCTGCTCGGACTGAAACAGATGGCGATAGTGTCCAATTCGGTCGTCGGAGTGGGGTATCCAACGAGAGCCGAACTTGGGAAGTTGAAAAAAGTACCCGCTAAAGAGGTTCAGATTACCCGTGCGCTTGGTTTCGTCCAGGATTGCCCACTCTTCAGCGGACAGTTCTGGGACTTGATACTTGGGCACTACTTCACCAACTTTCCGGTGTAATTGGGCATGATATGTTCTGCAAAGAACTTCCCGGCGGATTCAGCCGTTAGCAGCTTGGCGTAAACACTCTCGGCCACTCCCTTGTACCTGTAAACCTTTCCTGAGTGGAATAAAATTTCAAGCGTGTTCGCCTCGAAGCCAACTTCAGCCAGATTCCTGGACTTAATGGGTTGTCGTTTCATGCGACTGGCTCAGCTTGTGGTATCATGAACAACTCCAGGTCTTCTCGCAGATCCCACGAGTTATGAATCACGACCTCGTCTCTGCCGCGATATTCAATCTTGGGCCGACACGGACAGTCCTGGCTTTCTGTATTGTGTGGATAGATGTCGTTAATCGGATAGACGTGAACGGGAGCCATACTATTTCCACCCCATGCGATCGATCGTGTTCATCAGAATCTCGAACAGTTGATCTGATAGTCCAAACCGCTTCCGGTTGATCTCAAGGCTCTTGACAATGTCGCCGTCGGCATGCCTGGACGTTGCGGCCCTCCAGTCGGCCAGCATCTCAAACACGTCCAGCAGATCCATGCCACTCACTCCGTTCTCATGGAATTCCGGGTGATGAGAATTGACGGCGTAGTGGTGCTTCAGGGCAACGCCCATTTGCCCCAGACATGCCTTGTACTCGTCACTGCCGTAGGTCATGTCTCGCAGTTTTGGCGTGTACTCGTCAAACAGTTCTTTCTCCGGCGACTCCAGTTTGGACGCATCGTGACGGGAACCACGCTCACCAAGACGGTAGATGAACTGGTCGATGAAACCCCGAACAGTCTTAATGTGCAGCTGTGTGTCGGGTGCACTGTCGTAAGTCATCTTCTTCTCCAAACAAAAACGCCGCGAACTGGATTGCTCCAATTGCGGCATTCTCCTAAGAGACTGCCAGACAGACAGTTGTTTAGTTCAGTCTTTCAATCGTTTTTCCGATATCATTCAGAAGGTACATTGTGTAATCACACAATATTGCCACTTCTGAGTCGTCCAGAATATGCCTTGCTGTAACAAGCACCCTGGAATCAGAACTACTATTCTCACAAATATTCACGTACATATCGATCATCGTGTTTGGTTGGATGTATCCTTCCATCGAACCAACTTCGCGTACTTCCACATCTCTTAAGCAGTCGATAAACTTCCACCATGGTCGCTTTCCCTTCATGGTGATATTATCGCCTTCACCTAAGTGAAGGTCCTTACTCAATACCACATTTTCAACTGGTCGATTATCCGGCAACTCCATTTTGATGATCATTCTAACTCTCCTTTCTGTCTTCTGTCTGTCTGGCAGAATCTGTCTATTGGTAGTGTTTCTATACGGACTGCCTTATATCGATCGATAGACTACCGTATTAACCCCTGTCGTTTGGCTTCTTTCCACTGCCGGCGCATCTCGGCCGTTCGCACGTCCGACGGAAACCACAGGGTCTCGACTTCGTCCAGGAAGGCCATGACGAATTCGTTGCGTGGGTCATTGGGGTCCCAGTGGCGCTCACAGGCGTCCAGGATTGCCAGGACGGCCTCTCGGATGGACTTGTGGAACTCCCCATCGGTGGTCAGCATTCCTTCTTCTTGCCCTTTTTCTTCTTAGCCACGGCAATCCTCCTGTGAATATCTGACAAAGATGTAACTTCCATGTCTGGCCCAGCGCATTATTTCGCAATGCCCGAGATCGCTTGGCGCTTCTTCGTATCCAAGTTCGTCGAAGTCTCCGGGAATCTTTTTGCCCTCGTTCGCTATTGTTGTTTCCCAGAACTCTCGCTTGAATTTCATTTCGTGTTTGGCGAAGATCTTCTTGTAGGAATAGACGTCATCCCAGGAATCAACCAGGAAATATCCGAACCTGCTATCAAGAATCTTAGGCATCGTATGTTTCCAGAACCGCGGCAAATCCCCCGCCGGAGATGTCCAGCCCGTGCGACTCCAGGCCCCAGTGCACCAGCGTCCGGTCAAACTCCAGCCCATTGCGTTGATCGTACAGGGCAGAGTAGGCAGCCTCGAATGGGCTCAGGTGTTCGTCTACCCACTCATCCGTGCCAAACAACCGGCGCGAGACGCGGACAGTGTCGCCATAGACCGTCAGCAGCGAACCGGGTTGAATCACGACACCAGACCCTTTGGGCGCGCTAATTTACTCATCATGGCCGCTTCGACCTGCCATGTAGCCTCAAACGCCATCTTGGCAGCCAGCGTTCGAGCACCATCATCGTCTGAAACTCCACCCATAGTCGCCTTGCGGTAGGCGGCGACGAAGGCGTTGACACAGCGCTCAATCTCCGGCGACATCGAACCATTCTTTGCGTTGTCTGGTTCTGGGCCGCCAACGATTCCATACGGAATGGTGTTGATGCTCATTTCATGGCTCCTAAGACTCGGACTACCCCAAACGGCAGGGCGTTGTCTATTTGCACTTCCAGGCCGTCGTACTCAATCATGTTCCCGAACCGGCGGCCAATGGCGGCATCGGCCAATTCGTCATGGGTGACCTGCGAGAAACGAATCAACTCCGGGCGGCAGCCCATTGCCGTGAGCCGGTGCTTCTGGGCCGCAATCTCTCCGGCGACGTTGATGGCACTCATCATTCCACATCCATAGTAATCTGCGAGTCGATAGAATGGTCGGTCGAATTGTAGGAGAATCTCAGCCAGGCGCAGCCCAGTGGTCGAGGCGACTTTCCGGTCTCAACCCACCACCCACTCGCTCCGCTGGCGTACTCATCCTTGTAGCCCGGCGTCCTGACAAAGTGAACAATGTCCTTCTCGATGACCAGGCTAGAACTCAGGTGCTCCCGTTTGACCGGGACGTACCAGGCGTCGTGCGAATGGCCGTTGATGATTATGTCTGCTGACTCAATGTAAGCCAGCTGCTTGCCAATGTCCAGCGTTCCTCTGGTCGCGTATCCCCCGCCGCCCGAGCCGTGGAAATACTTCAAGCGCTTACTCTTGCGGTTGGTGGACATCTGGAATTGGAAGTTCACCCAACCGCCATAGCCGCCGGCATAGCAATTACCCCCACGGTTATTCAGGCCATGCACCAGGTTTCCGACCAAATCAGTTCCTGCTCGATCAATAATCTTTGTTTCGTGATTACCGCGCGCGATGACACCAAAAAGTTTAGAGTAGGGGGCGTAGAAGTCGGCTGCCGTGGTTACTAGAGCGTCGAGGTAATTGGGAACCTGATGCTCCGGTCGGCACTTGTCTTTGCTGGAGCGGGGGTCCCATTTGCCCTGCATTGCGCAGAAAAGGTCGCCAAAGTCCAAGATGAGCGCCTTGCGCTTCAGGGCATCGTCCAGGTGCTTCTTCTCAATATCCCAACGAGTGTCTACGTTATCGTGGTGCCGGTCACTGCTTAGAAGCACCCATTGCTCCCAACCAGCGGTAATGTTGGGGAAGATCACTTCGTGTACGTTAGGGCTGTGCTGGGCTATTTTCCAACCAGGTCCCTCCAATGTCGATCCGCGTTTAACGCCCAAAATGGTCTCCTTTTCGCACTGAAACCATTGTGCTGTTTTGTCCAATCAGTGTCAACACAATTCAAAAGCCCTATCGATCGATAGGACTAAAATATCCTTTTCCACACGTGGCGGATAGGACTATTCAAAACCGTGTAATGGACAATTGCCGGCAATTACGAATTGCCTCTCGCCCTTCTCGTCTGTATACAGTCCGCGACCATGGCCGTTGTCCAGGACCGGGCATTTGCAGCCCGCGTCAATTGCTTCGTCACTACCGGGATTCACATCCACTTTAGTTTCCTCCTCATCGGCTGAGATCATACGAATTCCACATCCCCAACCAGTGCGGCGGCCGAGTCCTGGTCGTAGTTCTCCCGGATAATGGCGATGGCCGCCAGCAGCCACCCCACTTTGTCGCCTGACGTCGAGAAGACCCAGCAGGCGTTCTGCCAGGGCGCTGCGCCGGCGGATGTTCCGCAGAAGTGGATCTCGCTGGCCTCTTCGCGCAGGAAACCGTCAATCTCGTGCCAGTAGTTCGACCACTCTTTCTGGGTCAACTTGTCGTCGGAATTGCCGATCTGCACCACGACGGTTTTCACAGAAACCTCCCGATCAGGAAACCCGTAAGCATCGAGAACGCAAATGTCGCCAGGATAATCAATGCGTAACCCAGATCGGGCAGGGAACAGTTCAGTCGAGTCGGTTTGTCGTTCATGGCGTTGTCCAAAAAGAAGATTGTCCCGTGTAAGGTCACTCGGCTGGATGATGTCCCGTGAAGTCCGAGAAAGACGCCAGACGACTCTCCGAACTGTAATTCCCCACGGTGGGTCGAAGGACAAAGTCCTTCCGGCACAGCGTTGGCGCAAGGGGCTGGCGGAAGCGTTGAAACCGCCGTTCGTCTTTGATTCGGCCTCGGTAGGCGCCGTCCGGTTCGACTTCCGGCTCGCTTGGCTTTTTGATTTTCCTGGCCGTATCCGCTGGCAACCCCATCCCACGTCTTAGTGACGCGCCGTCCCAGCATTCACGGGGCACAGATAGTATGTGGGATTCTGCACTGTCTGGCAATCAAATTCCAGAGATCTTCGTCTATCGGAGATGACTCATCAATAAACCAGAATTCATGTTCAAATTGATCCATTTCAACTTGGGGTTCATATATAACTTGTTCGTCAGTATCCATCACGCCTCCTTGCTCACCACAATACAGTAGTACCAACCCTCGTGGCCCCAGCGCCTCAACCAGTCCTGCTTCGAATAGGGGAAGGCGCCCATCTCCCCGTTCAAGACATTCGCCCCTGAATCGATGACGATGATCTTCTTATCCAGGACGCCCGACACCACCGTGTAGTGCTCCCGGCCATCCACCAGCGCAATGATCGGACGGTGGGACGCCCACCGTCGAATCTGCCGCCAGGCCAGTTCGGGGTCACTCGTCTCATACTCCCGCGCTCCGTAGTGCAGATACCCCAGCGCATACATGATCCCGCCGGTTGTGGTGCCCTTTCGGGTCGTCGTATGCGCCAGCGACTTGATCTCAGCGCGCGTCGAATCACTTCCTAGCGACCGTAGAACATTCAGCAGGGCGTAGGTTCCGCAGGTGTAATTATCCGGCTGGGTCAGGAATGGCGGCATGGTTATTGGGTAACAATCGCCAGCGCAAGCCGCCCATTCCGGCGCTGGGTTAGTGTCGCGTGCAGGAAGTTCCGGCGAGGACCGCCGTCCACCGAGAACGTCCGGGCAGACACAAAACAGTCCCTTCGGTCGGAGCCTATCTCGGTAAACGTCGGGAGTGGGTCGAATTCAAACGAAGCATACGGCGTGTACCGACCATCAATCAACAACACAGGACGTGGGTTCATGCGGGCAGTATAGGACAGGGGAGAGAGACTGTCACGCGAAAACGGCACCACCCCGGCGATGGTAGATATGGTTGTATAGCATCTCGTAATACGACAGGCATGGGTCCCGCCGGGGATAGTCGTCAACCCGCACCGATGCTATCGGAGCATAGTAGTCCATCAACCCGTCCTCGACCCAGACGTCTTGATCATGTAGCGGGCCGCCATAGAAGTGACAGAGGGTTTCGTTACAACGAGTCTTGCCGGGAAACTCAATCTCTGGACGGAACGGATACAGACTGTCGTTCATAGCACAACGTCCATCGTAAAGCGCACATAGGCCAACCGGGGGCTTTCTTCGCCAGCCGCGCGCACGTGTTCAATGCCGATATTGGCATCGGACACAACCAATCCGGTAGATGCCTCGAACTGCCTCACGGTCTTCGTAATCTCCTCGGACAGATGCTTCTCCAGGTCCTCTTTCATCCACTTCGCTCAGCTCAAGTCGGTCGCCATGATGGTCTCCTGACCACATCCCGTGGTCAGGATAGCACGAAAAAGGGATATAGGGGAGGAAATTGTCCCCCTTAACCTGAACAATAGAATGTCTTGCCACGATTAGGGTTTACAAGCGGTCGTTTTATTAACCCGCAGGTCGGACACTCCACCACATAGAACCAGACATTCTCAGACCGGAAACTATTCGTCCGCAAGAAACTCAGCCGGAAATTGTACTGCTTCGCCGTCACCCCAATGCGCTTCATCTCTACTCGCTCATGCTTTGCCATGTTGCTTGCCTCCACTCTATATAGTGCAGGACTGTGACAGTCCAGCCTACACATAAGTGCATGGCATGTCAGGCGAAAGGGATTATAGATGGGAATTGGGTGAATTTACCGAGGTCAAGCAGTAGAGGGACACCTGTCTGAAGTGAATGACGGGTGTCTTCTTTATTGTGCGCTGCGGCCATGCAATCGTGGTCTGCCGCCGACGCAAGTCGGCTTGTCTGTTTCTGGAGGCTACCATGGCTAACTTCTCCTTCCACACCAACGTCTACAACAGCGGTGCGGTCGCCATCTTCTGGACCTTAACGGTCGATGGCAAACTGTCATCGTTCGGAGACGTCTGGGGAACGACGGGAAGCCAGTTGCCCGAGATGCTGATCGAAGCGCGCAAGAATGCGTTCTCGATTGGCAAGATCTAGGCAACTGATACAACCAAATAGCCCGCATGAGCACATCATGCACGCAGAAGACAGGGCAAGGGGTCATTCCCTACCCTGTAATGCGGCAAGCAGGTTCTAAGCCCTGCTGCGTTGGCGGGTACACAGCCTATGTGTACTACACGTTACTGGAGGACACAATGTCCAATATAACCGCTCTCTTTAGCGCGACGTTCTGCTATGACAACGCCATGCTGTATCACAATGGCGTGCTTGTGGCGATCGTTGTTGACGGGCTGCGCTTTGCGACCCGCCACGAGGCTTCTGCCTACGTGCAGAGTCTTGGCTTTACCTCTGAAGAGGCTGGCGATCTCATCGTCAATGCGCTTCAGATGGTCAATATTTAGCCCACCAGGGCAAGGTAGAACCCTGTGAAACTCAGGGTCATGGCTGTCTGGGTACGCCCATTGCGCCATGCTACGCTCAACCTGGAAAGGCCGGTGCATAGCCTATATGCACTATTCTCTGACCTGGAGGTCACATGAACGCCTTCGCTATGAAGGAATACCGCAACATCGCCAAGACGGCTGACAGCGACATCGTCGCCATCATGGACAGTGTGTGCTCCGATGTACTGAGCGTGCACGCGGGCGTTATGAGCAAGCAAGACGCCATGACGCGCATCATGTGTAATGTACGCAACTTCCGCACGTACATTGATATGGTCGATGCAGCGCAGTTCAATGCGTGCAAGGCCAAGATGGAAGGGTTTATCAAGACCCTTGCATAGGACAGGTTTCCCTTAAGTGCCTGTCGCGTCTACCCATGTAGGAGCATGGGTAGGGTGGGATACAGAGGCTATGTGCTTGTACAGGCATAGCCTCTTGTGCTGTAAGTCCTAACCCTGCGAGGTAGGCTAGCGTGGAGGAATTGCTGTGTCTACGTTGTTGAATATCGTTGAGGCTATCGTGTTGTTTGTCGTTTCCCTGCCGTTTGCTGTAGCCGATGACGTATCTGGTGTTGACACTAACCCTGACGCCTGGACGCAACGCCAGACGGGTAGCGCCGGAGTTGGTGTAGTGATGTTCATGGCCTTTGCGCTATTGTGCGCGATGGTGTTTGTGTTCGCCATGAGCACGGGTAGCACGGGTATTGTGGTCAATCCGCCTGCGTGCTATACGCCTGGTGGGATGCAAGTTGTGTGTGGGTAATAGCCATGCAACTAGCACGCTATCCCACAAGCACACCATTTCGCTATCGCTGCCCAGAGGTAGGGCTCAAGGCTCTGCTTTTGCATATCCGTAAGGCACTGAGGGGTTACTAAACATAACGTGTCCCAGAACGGCATACGGGCAGGTTCGAGTCCTGCCCTGGGCACTAGGCGTCAGTATGCTCTGCAACGTCATCATGCGGCCCGGAGGTTTGAAGTGTCCAAGTTAGTGTTCGTTATCGTTGTTATCGCCGCTGTGCTGTCCGTCGTCAACCCCGCTATTGCGCAAGAAGCACCGAATGCCAATATCCCCATTACTGGATATGGCAAGATGTCCGTCGTGGTAGGCACACCTGTCTTCGAGGCCAAGATCGGCGTGTTTGTGACCATCCACGCCGTAAGCAACCACATGATCGACATCCAGTTCAAGGGCCATATGTACATGGCATTCCCCGGCCATGACCTGACCGTGTTCATGGGCGTTGGGGATACTGTTGCGTTGACAGCCCAGAGCGGCCCAGCGCACGTGGATGTTATCACGGCCAAGACCGGGAACGCCATCAACCTGGACAAGCACCTGTTCCTGCCATCTGTCGTTCGCTAGTACGCGGCGTCATGTTATGTAGTACAAGTTCATTCGGGCTATGTGTCCGTACAACTGAATCCCTGTGCTGGTATAGAGCAGGACTGGGCCGTGAACATCTATGCACACTGGAGGTTGAGATGACGATCTACTTACTGGGTGGGTTTGTCCATATCCTCACGAAGTTTGGTGATTGGATGTGGACGTTCGAGCAGAAGAGTCGCTACGATGGACAGCGCTTGCACGCACCCATGACCATCAGCGACGAGAAGAAGGCGGAGTACGTGACGTGGCTGCGCTCGCAAGGCGCTAAGTGTTTGCTTGAGGAGGCATAGCATGAAGAAGATACCGCAGTTCCTATTGAAGTTGGATGAGGAGTATCGTGATCGCCTGGGTCAAGAAGACCAGCGCGATGCAGAGTTGTTCATGGCGCAGCATGTGGGCGCTACGTGCGTGATTAAGGGCAAGACGCCTGCCGAGAATGGCGTGTATCTGGGCGGAGATGGGCGCTGGCACTTCATGCGCCCATGACCCTATCGATCGATATGCCGTTTACGCGAAACAGACCAGCCCCATGTGCGCTAACACAGGGGCTGGAGACCACTACCTCATTGCCTGGAGGCAAACGAGATGTCTACCAATCAGTATACCACCGCTGTCAAGTACCCCGTCGTTGAGATTCAGTCCACCCTGATCAGCAATGAACTGGGAGACTGGAGCGAGAATGCCGTCGCCAAGCGCGGGACGACGCTCTCGATTATCCGCCAGCAGCCGCGCCTGATCGTCGATGCCATGAATAAGCATTGCCTCGCCAACATGGTCAAGGGCTTGCCCGCGGCCACGACTATCGTCCATATCCCGCACACTACGTCGAAAGGTGAGCAACTTGACATGACCCAGTGGACGCAAGGCTTCTGGTATGCCGTGCGCGAGTTCGGCGTCCCGATGTGGACACAATCGTCGATCAAGTGCGACACGTTCTACTGCGTGAAGCCTGAGATGTTCGCCAAGCTCACGGCCAGCTGGGATCTGAACAACGATGGTCCTAAGTTCGCGGCCTACGGCGGCCTGTTGTACAGCGAGATGGACGACGATGCGCCTCTGTCGTTCAATCTCAAGGGCTTCGAGGCCGTAGACGACGGCCAGGATGGCAACTGCGCTGTTCCGCCGGAAGTCTGGGGGAATGTGTCGTGCCAGTTCCGACTGATGCGCCTAGACAAGTTGGGCATGCCGGCGGGCATTGGCAAGGGCATCGCCGTTCCGCTGAATGACTCCGAGCCTGAGTTCAACACGACCCAGATCAAGTGGGGCGGCGGCAAAGGTCGGTATCTGGTGCTGCGCAATCGCTACGTGTCTGCCCGGCCCATCAAGATGTGGATTAGTGCCGAGCCGCTGTTGATGCTCAAGGATACGCCTGAAGTGCGCCAGTTTGTGTCTCAGCGCGTGCAGCGTGAGGTCGGCCAGTATCTGTCACTGCTGACTGAGGAGCACCGTGCGGATCTGGTCAAGCGTCTTGGCGGTCTTAATATGTCCGACAAGGGTGCTCTGGAGTCCAGCAAGCGGGCCGTGATCGAGGCCCTGCGCTCCAAGATGCCGTGGTGCAAGGAGATCGAGGAGCGGGTTACACGCTTTGCTATCAAGGAGATCTGCGAGTCTATCGTGCCGTCCGGCGCGATTCGCGGCTTTGCTTCCCTGATGGTCATCAGCGATCAGCATGGCGTGAAGCCCTGCACCTGGAAAGAGGCCAAAGTCGTGGCATTCCGCATCCCGGTGACGGGCAGCAATGCCATCATCCCGCTGCCCAAAGACCCGTTCGTGAAGGGTAAGGGCAATGTGGTGCATAGCGATGTGGCGAAGTTGGCCGACGGGGACGCCGACGGGGACTTGCTCGTGGTGGTTCGCGAGGCGGAGGTCGTCGAACTGTTTCGCAAGTATCTGAATCACGACATCGTGACTACTCAGAAGCCAGAGAAGACGCGCGCCAAGGCGGAACTGACGGCCGAGTTCATGACCGATCTTGCCATCGAGCAGGTGTCTCAGAACTGGCAGGTAGGCGCATTGACCGTGGCTGGCTGGAAGATGATCCAGGCTGGTGACTTCAAGTCCGCCAGCGACCTGATGGCGCTGGCCAACTGGCAGCCCATGACGGCCAAGTGGAACGTCGAACTGGACGGCAAGCCGTTCTCGAAGTACGTCAGCGGAGTGTTCAATAAGATGCGCGATCCGCTCAAGAAGATCGTGCTTCAGTGGCGCGAGAAAGCGGCCGAGTCTCGCGGGTTTGACAGCCCTCGTCAGATTTCTGAGACACGCATTGTAGAGCCGGCGTCACATCTGGATGTGGCCTGGAACGCTGGCGTCGAGGCCGCGCGCCTGTGGAAGGAAGCCAATCCGCTGGTGCCGCTGTCCCTGACCAAAGTGGCCCGGATTGCGTTTGGCGAGCGCGGGATCGTCATTCCCGGCAGCGCCTGGCGCGAGGCCCGCGAGATGATCGAGAAGTGGGGCAAGTATTGGACTGCCATCCATGAGTCCAACACGATGGCCGGCGATCATGGCTACATCTATCGCGCGGCAGCGGCATGGGGTCATTCGGCCAGCCACGAGGCGATTGCGGCGATGTTGGTCTGGAGGCCCAAGAACGCCGAGAACACTGGCTTTAGCCTGAAGTGGCATGCCGTGTTCAGCGCCGGGCGTGCTGCTGAGGTTCTGGGCCTGCATCCGGCCATTGCCGAGAGCATCAAGGAACTGCGCGACGAGAGGACCGATCTGGAGCGCACGATGGCTCTGGTCGAAGCGCTGCTAGAAAGCATCGAGTAGTGTTTCATCCCTGCCCGTGGGGTTCACGGGCTATGAGCGCATGGGCAACCTGTACGTGGTGCGCTGAACTATCGGACAAATTCGCCCACAATCTGTAAGACACTGCCGGCTACTGGCGTGCTGTTGCCCGTAAGTTCTGGTGATGACTGTGGTCACATCGGGATTCACGGGTATTGCCTTTAGCCGGCCACCACATCCGTGGCGCGGCAGGGTATCCACGCTGCGCGCGTAAGGATGCAGACGAGGGCATGGGCTAGTCTGCGTTACTCAACCAAACGAGGTGTAACGATGTTGGACAATTTGGTAGGGAAGACGGTCACCGGGACGTACAAGCGGGCGGGTCGGCCTGCGACGGCGATGGCGCTGGAAGTCTCTGCGCACGTCAAGATGGTGAACCAGTTCGGTCGGGAAGTGCCGTATCTGTTCGGTACTCGCCTGGACGAGGGCAACGCCGGCGCGGTTGTGCTAGTGCGCGCGGACTGCTTTAACCCGAACACGCTGGAAGTGGGCGCCACGAAGGGCTTCAAGGCCGTGGACGGTCTGAAAGAGGGCGAGTGGTACGTGACTCCCCCGACGGCGGACAGCGCTTCATTCGCGTTCATCGAGCGCATCACCGACGAGGCCGACCGGGTGTGGGCCGCAACCGTGGGCAGCCAGCCGCTGCTGAACTACGTGGTGGGTGTGCCGAAGCCCGCCAAGGCCAAGAAGGTCAAGGCCGTCGAACCCGAAGCGTAACGAGCGTTATCTCGTGAAGATGCCATGAGCGAGTTGGCCTAGCCTCTCGTAAATAGTTGCTCATGGCATCTGTGCCGGTGCAAAGCCGGTAACTATAGCAGCACCCGAGCGCCCCGCCGGGTTAGGCCGGTTCGATTCCAGCCAGAGTGGTGAGGTCAATCCCCTGACCAAGAGAAGCAAGCCGAGGGTTCCATAGGCAACCGTGCCCTATCGCGGTTTCAGGACGCGAAACGTCCTTCCTTGCTACTGCCTTGAGCATGTAGCACCCAGTCTATCGATCGATATAATCGGTCGTGGGCTATGCGACATAATGATAGGGCCAGTGCTTACCCAGACTGGCCCTATCGATCGATATGGATCGAGACATCATACCGGGACAGCCAGCCTTGAATCACTCTCAAGGCAAACTCTCTCGCCATATCGCCACGGTCTAACCATTCACCCAGTACGGCCAGCGGAATACCCGTGTCGTAGTGCGCCCATTTGTGCCAGGTGTACAACGGAACGCCAAGAGCATCTGCTGCCTTGCTTGCGGTTATGTTAAGATCGTGCTCAAACTGTCTCAAAGTGCGCCCGGAGGCTATTCCGTCTCTCATAGGCACACTTTAGCGTTTACTTGCACAAAATGCAAGTAGGTCCAGAATCGGTCCTCAGAGATCCGCTTACGAGTGTCCTCCAGCGCTCGCCGGCGGACCTGTGGGTACCGTTCGCGGGCATTGGGGCTATGCTCCGCAGCCCAGAAGATCGGAATCCGCACGCCAGCAGGATGTCCGTCACCCCTTCTCTGGCGGCCCGGATAGGCTCAGACGGCAATTCAGGGCCGTCTGGCTGCGTAACGGGCACCAATTGAGCCACTTCTGGGTATTTCCCGTGCCCAGAAGTGGCCTTTTGGGTAGAATGAGCACCAGATTGACCCCGAAAGTTTCCCAGTACACGGTTTATGGCGGGTAGCGGGAGCACGAGTAGGGGTCAAAAAGGGATTCACGAGCGGGTAGATTCGGGAGAGCAGGGGAGTGTCCCATCCCCTGTGCCCCGAATCACAAAGGAGATCATCCATGAACAGTCTTCAGCAGCGTATTATTAAGACCGAATGGCGGCCTAATTGCTTCATCCTGATGTCGCCCAAGATTCGCGATAACAAGCGCCCTATGGACATCGACAACATGGACTACGCCATGTCTTTTGTCTTCCATAACCGAGTGACTCACTATGCCGCTGAGTGGGAACCTCGCTACGGACCAATTCAGACGTGGCATGAGTGTTCCGAGAGCGATCCAGGCGCCCATGAGCACTATTTCTTCGACTTCACAGACAGCGGGGGCGGTAATTGGTCTCAGACGGCCGTAGAGCGTGAAGATCTGCACACTCATTTCTTCAATAGCGCCTGGGGCTTCATCTTCAATATTCTGGCATCATGGGCCGATCGCTAACCATACTCTCCCTGATATCAATAGGAACTGACGTCGCACAAAGGAGAAATCATGCAGCATCCAACTCATGTCGTCATTATCATGTCGCGAACACTGTCTCCGCATCCAATCGGTTCCACTGTTGCCTATTCCAAAGAAGAGGCTAAGAAGATTGGTAATAATTTTGACAACCAGGACGAATTTCCAGTTATCATGGAGATTGATTACTCTATGCGAGATGAATAGGTATTTTCACTCATGACACCCGCCGGGAAGGAGCCAACCATGATCGAATGCTACTCATGTCACAAGATGTTTACGCCTGATCCGGCCCGGATGAAGTTCTTCGCACAAGAAACCGGCGGGAAGTTTGACCCCACTGATTGGGAATGCGAAGACTGCACACGCGCGGACGCTCCGGGCTTTGAAGACGTTGATTCGATGTTCTACGAACCAGGACCGTACCTGGCGTAGGTCTATCGATCGATATTTCATCTCATAAGGAGGCCCATGGAGTACATCGCGCTCATTCACAATCTATGGCCAGGCGGCAAGCGGTATGCCGCGAAACACTTTGTAGTTCCGCTGGATTGGAAGTATAGCCCTGAAGACTACTTCATGCAGGAAGTGGACTACACCAGCGAATTAGTCCAAGTCATTCCGGCCAGCGAGTGGCTTGGAGAGATCTAGCCATGCGTCTATCCTGCCAATACTGCGGCAGAGACCACAATGCTCAAGGTCACAAGTACCAGAGCCAGCGAAGCGTTGAGGACCATGAGCGAGATTGCCCACAGAATCCCAGCCCAGCCATGCGTTTTCCGGCGTGGAAACCTGCCAAGAAGTCATTCGGGGCCAAATGTCCCAAATGCGGCATGCTGATGGTGCTGCGTGAGGGGCCTTACGGTCAATTCTGGGGTTGTTGCGGCTTTCCGACCTGTAAGCAGACCATGCCCTACAAGCCAGAGCCTAGAATGCCTAAGCCTACTATCGTGGTCGAATCTGACGACTTTGAACCAATGGAGATGACGCTGGCCAACGGTCGAGTTATCCTCATCTAGTACCCGTACAGATCCTTGTGCTTCTCAGCCTCGCTCTTCTCGGGTGGATCCGGCTGGCCGTTCTTCTCGCCAGTGAAGAGTTCTGGGAAGAGCCAGGCGCCGACGATGATGAAAGCAACCGCGACAATCAACAGTGAACCGATCATGGTGAACCTCCTGTTGATAGTCTAAGCCCGGAATGGGCAAAGTCAAGAGGCAAAATATGACACACAGAAACCTTCAAATCGTCGAATGCGATATGTATCAGGATTTTCCAACCGATCCAAGATTCAAGGTGGGCGATTTCAATCTAATCGGAACCCAAAATCGATATGACGCTATCGCCAAGAAAGTCGCAGCGCCCTATTTCACGGACAAAAACGAGTGCATTGCGCCTATTCCATCCGGCCTAAATAGAGTATCAGTCGTCAAAATCGAGAAGTTATGGCGACCAAAGCCTGAATCGCAGACACGCTCTTGGTTTCATCGCGGAGATTATTCCAAGAACAAAGACTTCGAGCAATACTGGTATGTCAAGTTTAGCCGAGATGATCTTTGGTACGAACTCGCCGATCTGATTTCGTAGCACCCACGAGCCAGCCTGCGCTCCGCCGGAGGGGCAAGCCATCCAGAAGATGGCCCAACACACGGGAGCAATACCCGTAGAGGTTCAAGTCCTCGCTGGCCCACGTCGCAACATATCGATCGATAGACCCCGAAGGGGTCTTTTTGTTTCCCAAACCATCTCAAGGAGAATATCATGCGTAAGTTGAATCTATTGATCGTCGTCTCGATTGTCATCATGCTGGCCTCGATGGCCTGCATCATGGGCCCCGGCGGCTGCGCAAAGGGGACTCACCCGGCCACGTTATCAAATGGCGAGAAGATCTGCACCGTAGATGACTATAGCCACAATGCGCCTCCGCCCAATGGCTTCCATGAAGCCGGAAAAGCATTGAATCGATAAGAAAGGGGCGCCATGGAAGTCAACAAAGGTATGGGCGGCTGCCTCTGGATGTATGTGGCAGTCGTTTTCGTCGCAGGTCTGATAACAATGCCATTCGGTCTGCTTATCTGGCTCATTGGAGCCGCGCTATTAAAACCCCAAAAGGAGCATCATGCGTAATCTTTGGATTCTTGCATGGAAGCACAACCGCAACTCGTCGTCCTGGCTGACCAGCTGGCTGGAAGATCGTCTCTTCGCGGCCTACAAGCTAGCCCAACATGTCCACGTTATCTGATTGGTTTGGCCCACGACAACCTTCAGTGCCGGTCCTACCCCAGACCGCCAGCGAAGTGACTGTCTGCCAGCAATCTCAAGAAGTCATCGTGGTTCACGGCCGAGGATGTACTGAGCGCATCACCGGCGAGAATGCAACTTTCGCCATAAATGCACTCAAAACCGGCCAATGGCATCCAACTAAGCCGAACTCAAAGAAAGGCACCACCCAATACTGGCGTAATCGGTAAGATTCATTGCCAATACTTGCCAGGAATGGCATGCTATTCACAGGAGGACATCATGGAGTTCTTTCAGGACGAGCACCAAGATAAAACATCTCGCTTCTATCCAGAATTTGCCAGGAAAGGCTACAAATTCTACTCCAACACACCCAACATCGTGGCTAATCTTCAGAAGTATCAACAGACCGCAAAGCAACTGGGAATCAAAATCGAATTTGCTGCACCAGCGTACGATTCAAGCGATCGACCATATGAAGGTTCTTGCGCCATCCTCATTAAGAGTAGTTACGAGGGCCTCATGGAGGCTCGCTTGGCGCTGAGTAACCATCCCTGCGCGACTGGCGCAGACAGGTTCTAAGATACTTCCCGGCGCGACTCGGTAACAACTGGCCAAGCCCGACAGCACAGGTGCTGGAAGCGAAATCGTAGGGCGAGTCAACAAGTGGGGTTAGACTACACCGAGAATATCAATCGATAAAGGAGAGCCATGAAACTCGAAAACTTACACGACTTTCTTCAACCATATCCAGTCTGGGTAGTGCCAATGCCTTATGAGTTCTCAGATGAAGAACTTACCGAGGAACTGGGACGTCGTGGCTACAAAGTGACCAAGAATTCAGTAGACCAGGACACCGAAACACCGTAGCATAGTCTCAGTCCGGCGGTTATCTCAAGGCTAGTACCCGCTCACCATGAGCGCAACGGTCAGCCGACATGCCGCCGGGCGTTTTACGGGAAAGTGGCGAAACTGGCAAACGCTAAGAGGCATCGAAGCGGGAGACGTCCTGCTATGGGGGTTCAAGTCCCTCCTTTCCCACATGCCCATAGAAGGGTTTGAGACGCAGGAACACGCCGTGGCGTCTCGCAGTGCAATTGGCCAAAGGTAACGCAGGTGAGCGAGAGTGTTCCAGATCCCTTAAGGACACAACGAAAAGCGCTTCAGGGCCTCTCCACCAATTGCAGAAATATCCACCCTCCAAGATCGACCACGCGCAGGGGACACTCGGCCTGCTGAGGAGGGTGGATGTCTTTGTTCAACAATCCTTAGACCCAAGGAGTCTAATAGCCATGATGGAACTCAAGTGTCAAAACTGCGGTGGTCAACTCCGCGTCGATGAAGCCGACATCAAAGTCGTTGGCGAACTCATCATCTATCGCGGCCGCAATACCCTGACCTGCCAATTCTGCGGTACTCAATTTGAACGCAATGCCGATCTGGCCGAGGACAAGGGCAGTCTGGGTGACGTGACAGTGATCACCGGCGACAACAACACCGTTATCAACAACCGTGTTTTCGATCAGCGCGGCCAGAAGGTTCATTCCATGGTCAACATCGGCGGAAACGTCGTCGTTGGTGGTGACATTGTGGGCGGCGATCTGATCGTCACGAGTAATGGCAACCGTGTTAATCGCAACTGGTAACTCCCGGCCATGTGCGCCGGATACACTATCACCTGACCCTAAAAGCGGGCAGGACTACAAGGAGAGCAACACCATGTCTAACGATCTGAATCAGTGCACCATGAGCGGCCGTAGCACGCGAGATGGAGAACTTCGATACCTGCCCGACGGCACCGCCGTCATGGCAATTGATCTGGCCACGAATCGCGAATGGAAGGATGCTTCCGGCGATAAGAAGTCCAAAGTGGTCTACACTCGCTGGTCGCTATTCGGCAAGCGGGCTGAGGCACTGGCGCAGTACATCAAGAAGGGTCAACCCCTAATCCTGAGCGGCAGCCTGGATCCGGCCGACGCCTACACCAACAACGCCGGGAAAGCTGCGGCCACAAACCGATTGAAGGTCGAAACCGTGCTATTCAACGGAAAGAGCCCTGAAGCGCAGACTGAGACTGGCGGTGGTCTTGAACCCGCTGGCCCAGATGTGGGTGACAGCGAAGACGCGCCCTTCTAGTCCGCATATCGATCGATAGAGACAGCGCCCTTGAGCAGAAATGCTTCGGGGCGTTGTTTTTGTTGTAGGACAAAGCAGCCTGCGGTAGTCTGAGTGTACTTTCAGACAGGAGAGAACCATGACCGTTGTTCTTCAAGAGCGCTACAGGGCTACACACGACAGGGCAGTTACGTGTAGTCTGCCCGGTCACCTGGGCGAATTCTGGGCTCTAGATGAGAACCCGCAGCACGCCTCAGCGAGGCCCACTAAATCCAGCCGCTATGGCGACAATGGTCATCATGGCCTATACCAGATCGTTTACTGTCCCGGCGACTTGTATCCCGTTGGGAATGTCATCACCACCTGCCAGAGATTCGAGCATTCCATCCGGCAAGGTTATATCCCAGAAGGCACTGTTCTCAGACGTTGGCCCAAGACTATCGAGCATCCTACCAAAAAGAACGCCGAGACCATCACTGTCCATTTCCTGGGCGACCTACCAGATGGCGCCAACCGCCTGCGGCCCACCTGGCGACTGGTTAATTCCGCCGGTGAACCTGTTCCAATGCTCATCGCCAATTCAAGACTGTAAGGAGTAGCGCCATGCGCCAACCCGTCACATCCCCAGAAGACACAATTCCCCCCATCGACTATTCCGCCTGGGTTGCCACACTTCGGCGCAACAGCCAGCGAGCCAAGAACGCCCTGACGGTTATCCCACAAGATGAACTTCGCAAGATGTCTCCCAAAGCCCAGGCAGCCGTCATGGTAGCCTGCGGATACCTGGAGGATTGAAATGAGAACCCCCATCTCAAGCGGCGAAGACTTCATCAATTATCCCGCGCTAGTCGCCAATCTAACCCTTCAGCGCCAGAACGCCTATGCGGAACTGGCAAACTGGAAGCGCAAACTCCAGGACGCCACCATGACCATGTGCCAGCATGACGCCATGCTGCTCTGGGCGTTTGGGCTGTTATTGGAATATCCCGCACAGGACGCCGAAGACCGTGTGTCACTGGAACAAGCCTACGACGAAAGTGTACTGAGGGACTAAACCATGACAGAAAAAGAACTTCAAGACATCATTGGGCGAATATCCGACAAAACGTGCCCCGAATGCAAAAGCGCAACATTTGAGAACAATCAAGGACTCGTCTGGTGCGTAGACTGCCCGTGGAGTAATGATCCCAAATTCTCAGCACTTCTGAAATCCCTGGAGTCCAAGCCATGAATCCTGACTGGTATGACGACTACGAAGATGACGACGATGATTGGGACACTGGCCCATTTGGCTACGGCGACCATTACGATGACTTCGACTTCATGGATGACGACCCGAACGATGGCTATGACGAGTATTTGTATTGGTGGGAGAGTCTGAATCCCATCCAGAAAGCCTACGCCACACTCAAAACTCGCTGGCTAAACTCGCGACTCTATCGATCGATATGCGCCTTGAAACCATCAACCATCGATGAGGAATTCCCTTTCTGAGGACACCATGATCTACACCATGTCGTATCTCAAGGCCATGTCAGAAGCATTAGAAGTCGGCGAAACAGTCGAGGTAGACCAGGAGACCTGGTATTACTACCTGGAAGTGCTTCCGCCAACACAAATGGGATAGAAAGCGCACTTCCCAGACGGTAGTGAGCGCAAAGTCAGTTTTGAGTTTGCCGAAGGCTGGATGTTGACAAATGCGTTTTGGCAAGAAGGCGGGCGTTGGTTCGCGCGCCGGACCACCACACTAAATCCCTGGAGGTAACCATGCACATTCCCGATCCCCAGCCCGAACTGTTGTATCAGGTGCTCGACGCCAAACGCGAGATCGAGTTCCGACAATGGGCGCGCGACTGGTATACCAGGGCCGGCGCACTCGACCAGCCCTCAACTTGTTGGCACCCCGTCATCCTGGATGAACTACGGAAACTGGACGCCCAAAATCGGAGTCAACGATGAAGATTAAAACAGCCCCTCAACCCTGCTACGAAAAAGTCACACACTTCGACTTTCACGGCTTTGTCTCGCCGGATGAGAACTTTGGCGTCATGTGTTTCGATCGGTGGGACAACTTCCGAAACATCCTGTGGTTCTCCACCGAAGCCGAGCGGGATGAAGAATTCAATCGTCTCACCTGGGAGGTGTGACGTGAAACATTGGATCGGAGGCGCTGGCCTTCACGGTTATCTGTATCAATATGGTCCGCAGGTTTACCGCACCAAGAAAGCCGGCGCAGAAGACCTGGCTTCTACTCACGACAACCCACGCGGTATGAAGACTGGCCTGATGCGCGACGGCGGATTCGAGATGAACCTGCACGAAGACGGCAACGAATACGCTGAACTGTACGAATGCACCTGCGATACGCCCTGGGATCATTTCGAAGGCGGCCGCAAGGAATATGAGGAATGGCTCAATGACTAATCAGAAAGGCCCAACCTCAACCTGCATTGGTTGCATGTTCTTGGAAGACTTTTTGTCTGCCAAAGTAACATCTCATGATATTCCCCGACATGACTACGAATGTAAAAAGACTCAGCGTATCGTGGAGTGGAACGTCTACAATACCAGTCCGAAGACTCCATCCTGGTGTCCATTTCTGAAGGAGAGTGAAGCATGAAGATCGGAGATCGCGTCAAGGTCATCAAGAACTACGCCGAAGAGTATGTCGAAGAGCACGACTATGTAGGAGAGGAAGGCGAAATAACAATCCTGAATCAGCCCGACTACTTCGATCCTCACCTGTCTGTCCACATAAACATCAATGGCGAAGACGTCATGTTTGCGCCGGAAGAACTGGAAGTGCTGCTATGAATCTCGGCGATAAGGTCAGAATCATCAAGGAGACAGACCCGTACTATGGCCGCATTGGCACAGTAGCTAAGATTAAGTCACCTTACGTCGGCGTTGAGTTACTGGATAAGGTTAATTACTTTGGGTCTGTTGTCGAAGAGTACTTAACGTGGTCTTTCGATATCGCCGACTTGAAGGTTGTACATGACCAAGCGCCCTGAATCTGACATCCTGGCGGACATCCGCGAGGTATACGCCCGCCTGGCGCCGGAATGCTTATCCTGCGATGGTGAACTGAACCAATGGCAAGTCAACCGGCGCAGGGCGGGGCTGAACGACACTCTGGGCTGGCTCATGGTGGAACTGGGCCGAGAACTGACCGAAGATGAACTAGAGGAGTACCAGCCATGAACGAATGTCATAACCCCATTGAGGGCACAGTCTGTTATTACAACGAGACCAGCTTCTGTCACGGCCGCTTGTGGACTTGCAAGACCTGTGGCGAGAAATTCTGTGCGGAACACTGGCATGAAACAGACAAGGGACTCAAGGTCGAGTGCGTAGCCTGCGAATACGACCGTAAGCATTCGACAAAAGACCGAGAACTCTATTGGCAGGACCAATCAACAAAGCCCAAATCGCCATTTGGCCCTTTCTAGGCCCCATATCGATCGATAGACTCCCTGCGGATAATAACCTAGGGAGTCTTTGCGTTCTGACGGTAGTTTTGTCAGTTCTGCCAAATCTGGCTGACTTCTTTCCTGTCTGGGAATAACATGGAGATGAAGTTTCGTGCAATTTCGTTCAAAGAACACCCAAAAAGGAGTAATTATCATGGATTTCGTGGAAACATTCGCCTGGAGTGGTGAAGCACCCTGGCATGGAAAGGGCGTTCGCTTGGCCGGTCTGGCTACCAAGGCGGGTATGCTGGAAGCCTCTGGCCTGGATTGGCAAGTGAAGAAAGAGCCGGCGGAGTTTGCTGGCATCTCGCTGGCCCCACAAGGTCTCTGGTACACCGTTCGCCAGAGCGACAAGCGCGTCCTCGGGGCAGTGGGTAATCAGTACCACGTCATCCAGAACGTGGAGTTGTTCAACTTCCTGGACGCCGTGATCTCAGAAGATGATGCCGTTTACGAGACCGCCGGTGCTCTGAAGGGCGGCAAGGTGTGTTTTGCGACCGCCTCGCTGGGCGCTGAATACAAGATCATTGGCAACGACACCATCAAGCCCTTCATTGTCACGGCGTTGGGCCACGATGGCAGTCTTCAGTTCTCGGCTTTCTCATCGAGCATAAGGCCAGTGTGTTGGAATACTTTATCGGCCGAACTGCATGAGGCCGCCGGCGAGTTCGGGGCAGGGGTGGTCAAGATTCCGCATCGCAAGGGAGCCGAGAAGGCCATCAAGGCCGCGCACACCGCTCTGGGTCTGGCGACTCGTGACGCCAGTAAGCTGGCCGACATCTACCGCGATCTGGCCCTGAAGCCTATGGGGATCGCCGACTTCAATGCGTTTGTGAAGGCCATGTTCCCGTCCAAGCGCGAGGAAGAGAAGGGTGAGCCCAATGCTCTGGTCGAGGCCGTACGCGAGTACTTACACTTGGCGTTCGATGCCCCCATCAACAATCTATCCCAGGATAATCGCCACACCGGCTGGACGGCCCTGAACACCGTGACACAATTCGTGGATCACTACCAGTCGCCTCGCAAACGCAGTGTCAGCCCCACCTTCCGCTCTTGGTTCGGGGATGGCCTGAAGATTCGCACGCGCGCCGTGAAGTATTTGACCAAGACCCTGCTGAAGAACCAGACCTGGGCCGACGAGCCCGAATACGTCACTGGCCTGACGGATGCTCTGTATCAAGACATCTCGACTCTGCGCCAGACCGAAGAGGCCATGGTACTCGACCTCTTTCCCGTCTCAGACTGAATTCCCTCGCCTGTCAGTCTCGGTGATTGTAGACTGACAGGCATCACTCACAAGGAGAACACCATGAAACTCACAACTTTCAAACCCGTTACGGAAACCATGAACATCACGCTGGTCAAGGATGAAGGCGACGTCGAAATCCACGTGGACGGCAATCGTATCGGTTGGTTTGCCGACGATGGCCAACTGTATCTTGACGACGACTTGACCCAGGACGACTTTCCCGGTCTGAAGATCAAGAACGGGCGCATCGTTACGAAGTAGACATCAAACCCATTCAGGAATTGATACCCCATGACCCTCAAACCCATTATCGTAGATCTCGAGGTCGAAATCTCGCCGAATCGGTATACCGAAAGCCAGGTCTACCGTGCGCTGGTTTACGACAAAGACACCGCGAAGGCCAAGAAATTCCTTCAGTATTGGGCCGACGAGATCGAGGACTTCTTCCGGGATCACCGCAGCCAGGACCACAACGGTCTATCCATCCGGGAAGTCTTGGAGTACGAATGCGAGTTCTGCCACAACCGCTAGGAGAACTTCGATTCCCGGCCTGAGTGCTGCCGCAAAGCCGTGGAGCAGTACGACAAAGCCTATGCTATTGAAGTGTTTGGAGAGTAAGCCATGTTTACCATCGGAGACAAAGTCTTCTACGCCAGTTTCGACACCAAGACCATCCAGGTTTCGTGCCCGGACTGTGGCGGCGACCGGTTCGTGGTCGTCACCTACCACGATGGCACATCGGTCAAGGTGGATTGTCAGGGGTGCTATCCCGGCGGAATTGATAAGCCCACGGGTACCATTCCGCAGTACATCAAAACAGCCATCGCCATTCCGCATACCATCACGGGCGTCTCTCAGCGCCGAGTCGGTGAGGTTGAATACTACTTTGACCACAACTACTGTGACACCAACGGCCAGCGCACGTTTGCGACCGAAGAAGAGGCCCTGGACTGCGCGAATAGCCTGAAGCATGACGCCGAGGCCGAAGACAACGCGCGCAAGATGGTTAAGACTCAGCAGCACAAGTCCTACGCCTGGAATGCTTCGTACCACCGCAAGTGTGCTGAACGAGCCACCAGCGATCTGAAATATCACACCGAGAAGGCGCAACTCATGGCCTCGAAGGCAAAGGACTACCATGAACATTACCCACTTTGACCGCTTCAGGGCAGGGGAATGGCCCGTATCGATCGATATAAGCCGGGATGTCGCGAAGGGAAACCACGTCCTGGTCGCCTCGGCCTACTGTTACGAGAAATGGGTTCAGGTTCGGCGCAAGGAACACTCTCTCGCGCTGGTCATCTACGAGTATGACGACGATCCGCTGCCAGAATGGTGGCAAGACAGCGAACTGCTGTGGGAGTTCAAGCCCCATGATTAAACCCGGACAGATCTACCAGACCAAGACCAACAGCGTTTTCCTGCGAATCGATGAAGTCACCGACGAACATGTGGTCTATCATTTCATGGACGAATTGTCGCCTAAGTCACGTCGATGCGTCCTAAGCGTCTTCCAGGAAGACATTGATGATGGTGTAAAACTTGTGGAGGATGTCAAATGAAACACATTGGAAATTTCACCGTTACCAGCGGCAAACTGATCGTCAGCGACCCATGCTATGACCGCGATGTGTGGTGCATGGGCGAACTCAGTAACGTCCAGAATGGCGAGTGGGAAGCCTTTGTTGTTGTCTCGAACGAAGGTGACTGGGGAAACCGCATCGCTGAACTGATCATTCGGCACACCTCGCGCCCAGACATCGAAGACATCGACATCGACCGGCCCACTAGCTTTCACGTTGGCGTGGACTCTGGACAGGCAGGTTTCTTTTGCGACTCCATCTATCCGCATGGCGACTGCGGCGAATACGATGATCTGTCGTCATTCTATGGCCGTGCTTGTGACAAAACCCTGAACACCAGCGAACAAGCCGGAATTGTCGATAACGCCGGTGTGGTCAGTTCATCTGGATTCGGAGATGGATCCTACGACTGCTACGTGCATCACGACAGCGAGACCGGGAAGATTGTCGCGGCCTCAATCGTCTTTATCTCGGATGACGAGGACGACGATGCTTGACCTACGCCGAATTGAACTGATCTTTGTTACCGACGGTGATGTAGACCTGCCTCAACTGCGCCAGGACATCATCAATATGATGAGCGAATACACGCTTGGCGTCTGGTTTGAGCATTCCAGTCAGAGGGAGATTCGGGGCCAGGACTATGCCGACGTCGTTGAGGCTCTATCGATCGATATTCCCCACGAAGACTGGCTCGAATGGGCAGACATGAAGCATGACCAGCGAGGAGACCGACCATGAGCAAGAAAGCCATCACCGAAGATGCCATGAAGAAGTTGGACAAGATCAACTTCTTCGACCGAGACAACGTCCAATACGTCGAGCAAGAAGTCTGTCTAATCGTCCGGGAAGCCATTGGTCAACTTGATCGAGAGTGGCGAAAGACATGGGAAGGCAGCAAGGCGGGTCCAATTTACATCGAGCAAGTGCTAAGGAGTATGGAATGACCCCCTTCGCCAGCACCAAGACCTTCTCGCACAAGCGCATCGGAGCCAGCGCAGCTGTGGTCGCCTACAAGTTCCAGTGGAGCAAACTTCGCCAGCGGCCCGACCGGGGAAATCTAGTGACCTGCGAACACTGCGGACACCGAACAAAGATCACGACCATTGTCACGGGGGAGTGGGGCGATCTCAAGGGATTACGCGCGGCAACTTTGGAGATTTCGGAAATTTCTACGCATTTTCGCATTGAACATAGTTTACAATATGTTCAATGCTCACCAGGAGGCACCATGAAACGTACCATCACTCTCTCGCCTGTCCCGGAAGGCAAGATCACCGGCGGATTCATCGAAGTGGGCAAGCCGAATGACGACGGCAGTGAATATGAGTTCGAGGATAACGTAGACTTCTTCCTCGGCTCCGACGGCAAGGTCTATGCCGAAGTCTGTGCCCTGGCGCAACTGCCAGATGCGGAGTGACCTATGAACGAATACATCAATGAGACAAACCAAAAAAGCATCAGAAATCTACTGCGCCAGGACGACCTAGAGTTAAGACGGTATGCTGCCGCGATCGCGGATGGATACCATAACCTTTCTCGTGAAGAAATCAACCTCTTCAGGCAAAAGAATCTGGCTCTTGGCGACCCGCTTTGTGCTTCATGCTCCAGGCCAACTCGCGGAACGTATGGCAAGGACGGGCCACCGGTCTGTTTATTGTGCTACTTGAGCGAGGAATTTTGCCCGGAATACCCAAAGGACAATCCATGATCGCTCAAGTAATTACCAAGACAAAGAACATCTGTAAGGTTCGCTTTCATCTCATTACCGACATGGACATTCTGGACGAACTGCCGGGCTGGCGCCTACCTAGCGAGGTGAAATCATGAAGAATGCCTTGAAACTTACTATCTCAATTGAGGGAAAGACCGGCAGCGATCTGGAGATTGCGCTTGAAGAAGTTCTCAAGAGCGTGCGAGCGCATAGCGTATTCGGCTACGAGCATCGCCCGACTAGTGAGTATTACTTCGACGTAAAATCCAAGAACGCCAAGGCTATCGATCGATATATGGAGGGAACATGACCGTCTTCGGTGAACTCCCCGCTGGCGCACAGTTTCACGGCAGCCTGTTCCCGTCTGCCTCGCCCTTTACCAAATAGGTCATCCCGGACGAGATCTCCGATTACTCCCTGAACGCTTGACGACACTACCAGTCAACCGGCGGCGAAATTGTGATGTGGTCACATTGGGAACCAGATGAAGAAGTGGAGGCCATGAATGGCTAAGTTATACCAGCCCAACGGAACTGTTACCGAAGTACACCCTACGAATGGCAAGAAGTTCACCCTTGAAGAACTTCAGGGCTACGTAGGTGGTTATATCGAACTTATCTACACAAACCGTAGCCGTCAGATGTTTATCAACGAAGACGGCAAGATCGAGGGTCTACCGCACAACTCCAAAGCCACCCTGCTCTGTAACATGAAACTAGGCCCCTGGGACTACATCGTCGGCCCAGCCATTGTCTTGGAGAAAAGCGAAGAAGATGACGACTGACACCATAACCATCATTGAGGGATCAACGCCCTGGTTCGTGCCCGCGCGGGAATTGTGGGCCGGAGCCATCCTGGAGATGCCCCTGCTCTCGCCAACAGTCACCTGCCAGATGCGTACCTTCAACGTCATTACGCTGATGGATCGCTGTCGTAAGGCGTGGAGCGCCGGGAACTCCATGCTGCTGGACTATCCCCAGATGGACGGCCTGCGACAGACGATGGAGATTGTGGCTGCCCGGCCGGGAAACGTCGAGGAAGGCGATCTACTCTATCTGTGGCTCAAGGAGAAACCATGAAAGTTCAGATTCTTGTGACGCTGGATACTACACAGGACATTAGCCCCGAAGAAGAAGAGGACCTACGAAGCAATGTTTGGTGGGCCATACGCCATGAAAATGACAATGTCGGACTGAGCGAATTCAATGACGAAAACAACATCGTCGAAACCTTCACGGCTAAGCTGGTGAGGCAATGAACCTGTCTATTCGTGAATTCAAGGCTATGCAGAAACGCCTGGACCATCTCATGGCCCTGCGCGATGAAATGAAGAACGACCATCTGCACCTGTTGGATCTCTATGGCTCTAACTACTCCAGTGTCCATCACGCCTTTGTGGCGCAGGATAAGATTCGCCAAGCCACAGACGAATACAGCATTGCACTAGGGTATTTGGAAAAGGAGTTCTAGCCATGAACAAACACGCAATTCAGTACACCCTGCGCGCAGCCCAGTTGCTGCTGCAGGTGCACGACTGCATCAAGGGAGCCGAGAGCGAGGGCGATCTATCGATCGATATGGATCAGCTCATCGAAGAAGTCTGGGCCGCCGGCGGCTGCACCACCATCCAGAACACGACTAAATTCTTGAACAGGCAGGCAGGAAAATGAGCGACAGGCCACTGTGGACAATCTACTTCAAGGTTCGAGGCGACTGGAGCTATGAGCAGAAGACTGGCCGGCGTGGAGACACTGCTGACGAGGCTATTGCTGAATGGAAGAAGGAGTGGTCCGAGATCGACTATCGAGACATTGTCATCACAGGCTACGAAAAGTGGACGTGGTATTTCTATCGATCGATAGAATTTGCTTGAGGCCAGCGAGGGTTAATCGTAGACTGGTTAGAGGAGGTATCCCAATGACACCCGTTCAACGCAAGCAACTCTATAACGCCTACGCCTTAATCCTGTCCTGGCCCAAACAGTCCACCACCTACCCTGCTCCAGCCGCTGCTCGTAATCTGAAGCGTCACCGAAAAACCAAGAAAGTCCTGTCCATCTCGTGCCGATGAAATGGACAGCAATCTAGACCCAAACAGGCCCGTTACGTTAAGTTGACTGGTCTGTGTGTTGTAAATGCACTCCACGTCCAGCAATTCGTGGAGTGCTTTCTGTTGCGCCAGGGGAACATCGGGGTGTAGTCGTTCGGAGATTTCGGCCTGGAATGCCCAGAGGGAATCGATCTGTTCCTGGCTCAGGACGTGCAAATCAGTCAACCTGACCCGCATGGCGTCCCGTTCCACAATTAGACGCTGCGTTTCAGCATCCACCTGCCCTTTCTTCTCGGCGTATTTCTCTTCGGTCAAGAGGCCCTTGCCGTACAGGGTCAAATATCGATCGATCGCGGCATCCTGGCCGTCAATCTGGGCCTGAAGCGCGGCCAGCGACTGCTCGACCATGCGCCGGGAGTCTGTTGCGCGCTCGTTCTGCTCCTGGAGTCCGATCTTTAGGTTCTCGATGTCTTTCATTTCTTTACAGACGGTATCCCAGACAGCGTCTTCCAGTCTGTGCGCAGCAATGGAACCGGCGGGACACTTCTCGGGGTGATTCTTATAGTTGCTGCCAGACTTGTAGCATCGATAGTACCGGCCGCCATGATCGGGCACTGAATACATCCGCGAACCGCACAGGGCGCACCGTAACCGCCCACGCAATGCGTAGACCTCAATCGTCTTACGCATAAACTTCTTTTTGTTGGTCTCCAGGCGAATCTGGGCCAGGTCCCAATCCTGCTCGGTCACAATCGCCGGAACAGGAACAATGATTCCACCACCATCCCGACGGTGCGCTTCCACTCTAACGCCATCCGTAGTATCGTGGCGCCTAGTGGTCTTGCGACCATACTGCCACTCACCCTTGTAGAGCGTGTTCCGCAAGACGCCACCAATGGTAGACTTGGGCCAGCCAGAGAGAGACTTACCCACAGCATCACGAATCGCGCGATGGCCGGTGTCATAGTCGGAGATCCGGGGAACTTCCCGATCATCCAGGCGCCGACAGACCTCGCCCAACGTTAGCCCCTCGTGCACGAACCAGTCGAAGATGTCCCGGACAACTCTGGCTTCCGCCGGATGAATTTCAAGATTGCAATCCTGCTTACGACCCCGATCATCGTAGGTCTTGATGATCTCGTAGCCATACGGCCGACGAGGAGGCGCAATCACCCTGCCCTTCTTGGCCCAGTCCTGCTTCCCACCCAGCGTCCGACGCTTGATATTGTGGCGCTCGATCCCAGACACCATTTGCTCGGCAGCGTGTTGGATGTAGCCCTCGACGGTTTCTACGTCTCGACCGGGCTGTGCATACTCGATCCGGCAGTTGTTCATCCGGGCCAACAGTTCGCACTGGGCAATCACATCACCCCGACCTAAGCGATCTGGAATGTCCACCACAATGACATCCAGCTCGCCGCGAGAAGCCATCAACAACAACGCCTGGAGATCAGTCCTGGCCAGTACCAATGCTCCAGACGCAATTTCTTTGCGCTCATCAACCACCTGGTAGCCATGCTCTTTACAGTACCGACGGCACCGCTCAACCTGGCTCTGGTGGCTACTGTTATCTCGTTGCGTCTCAGTGGACACTCTACTCAGTATGGCGGCTTTGGTCATCAGGCTCACCTTGGGATAAATTTGGGTTATCCTGCAATTTCCTGTCGATCGATAGACTCGATCTTGCCATTCTTGTGCGACCGCTGGTGAGCGCGCAGCGCATTCGCTGAACCGAACTCGCGACCGCAGTGGCACACATTAGTCAGCGCTGCCTGGCGCTCCGACTCCGCTTTGAGCGCTTCCCGTTCTGCTTTCAGGCGCTCACGTTCCGCCTTGGCCTGCTCAGCCTCCATCTTCAAGCGCTCGGCCAGCGCCAGGGCCTCCGCTTCCAGGCGCTTCTCTTGCGCTAACAAGCGCTCCTGTTCCTGCTGGGCCAGTGCTGCCTTGCGCTCGGCCTCCGCCTGGGCAGCATGCCGATCGCGCTCGGCATCCGCTGCGTCACTGGCCGTAGCGTCATCGCTGCTAACGACCTCGCCCAAGTAGAGCACCAGGAACGGCAGTGAAGCGCTCAAGACAATGGCCTGGAGCATCGCCAGCGGATCGACCGTGCTAAAGGTAGCGCTCGTGACTACTCCGGTTTTAGCAGCAAGCGCATGCAGCAAATTGGCGAAGCCGCTGATTGCACTGAATAATACCACACCCACCCAAAGAGGCAAAGTGGTACGCTTCATCCGCCGACGCTGTTGAATGGAGTAAGCCATCGAGGCCAACCCGGCATCCACGGCAATCGCCGCAAGCCAGCCGAAGCCCTCGCTGCCCTTAAACTCCAAGGAGCCGAACGCCCACGCAACGTGGCTGACCGACGACGCCATCGCCACAATAAATGATACCCACAGAAGCGCATTGAGTGCCTTGCTCTTATTCATGAGATCTCCTTGCGGCTCTTAACGAAAAATACCGCCGCGACGACCAAGACTAACACAGTCAAGATCATAATTGCAACCGGAACGCTGATGATCGGCTGCCTTGAAATGTCAGTTGCCTTCCGGGTTTCGACCGCCAGGGCCTCAGCCTTGATGGCATTGTCGCTGGTCATGGCGCCGATCTGGGCCTTCTGAAGCGTGATGGTGGATGTTAAATCGTTGATGGCCCCATTCAGCCGGCGGATCTCGGCCTGCTGTTCCTGGATGGTATTGTTAAAACCGACTACGGAGTTCAACACTACCTGAGCACTAGCCACCGCCTGGTTCGCCAGGTCACTGGCCTTCTGGGCGGCCGCTGCGGCATTCTGGGCGTCTAACGAATTGGCGTAGGCCCTGGCCTGGTCAGCGGCAGCCCTGGATGCCTCAGCCTGGGCCAGTGCGTTCTGATAGGCTGCTTGCGCTGCCTGGGCTGCTACTGCTGCGGCCTGTGCGCGTGCTGCGTCCTCCGCTGCCCGACGCTCTGCTTCGGTGATGGGCACAGGAGTTACCGGCCCCTGCGCCAAGACGGGAGTAGACACAATCAGGCAGAGTAGAAGGATCGCTACCCCCCTGCTCAACCCGAAAGTGGCGTTACGTGCGTTACGGAGCGTTACTGCGTTACGATTCATGGCTTTTGACTCATCAGGGCAGTGGGGTCGGACAGCCTTTTCCAGATCGTCCAGGCAGTCTCTCCCGTCTCGAACATGGTTCCCTGATTCGAGGTCATCACGTACCGATGATCCTTGAACCACTTGACAATAATCGTCCACTGATCCGGCGTAGTGGTAATCCCTATCTCGCGGGCGTCTCTCTCTGAAATCAGTTGTCCACTAGAAGGACCATACTCTTCGTGATTGATGGTTGCCTCGACGAGAATCAAGGCGTTCTTCTCCTCAGTGGTTCTCGCCCTCTTCTCCGCCGGCGCCGTGATCTGAGGAACACCATCCGGGATGAACTCGGCTACCACGCTCTTGTGCCGAATCACCAGATGCCCGCCGGGAACCTGTTGCTGCCTGGATGAAGCCATTGCCTCGGAGATCATGAAAGCTCTGGCCCGGATCACCCGATCAAGGCCCAGCGCGACCACATGAAACACGCCGGCGCCGACCGCGGCAATGAGTACAAAGCCGCCCGCCAGCGGGAGCACCTGCCCGGCCTCGATAGCTGACCAGACGGCCGAGACGATAATCAGCGTCCCGGCTAATCCGATCAACATCCAGGCAAGTAATCGGTTCTGGTTCATCTGTAATCGGCCTGCGCCTCTCCAATCATTTCTTCGTCTGTCAGATTGAATTTTGCTTTTAGCATCGCATTACGTCGTTCTTCAACCGTCATCGTTACCCATGGACCGCCAGGTTGTGGCGCATTGCTCGGATCACAGAGATCGTCCATCGCCTTCTTGTAGGCGACGCGACGAACGTGCTTTCCAAAGAATTCATCAACAAGGGTCATCGGCATCCTGCCAGCAAATTCATGTCGGCCAGCCATTCCTTATATTCAAGCCCGGGCCGGTCATTTGCACCCCATGCTTAGATCCATTGCTCCAGAACAACCACTCTCGTCATTCATATCAGCTAACCACACCCTGTACTCAATCTCAGACCGCTCCCGGCTGACGCGCTGAACTAATTGCTGAACGTATTCAT